>ENA-UEPJ01000251-UEPJ01000251.1-human-gut-metagenome-genome-assembly--contig:-NODE-251-length-73346-cov-12.011915_pt1 | contig 73346 bp, 65 predicted proteins | sample MGYA00242890_ERZ507896 | MGnify/ENA primary metagenome ERZ507896 (study PRJEB26167, sample SAMN06115508) | human gut metagenome | host: Homo sapiens | place: China:Qinghai | collected 2015-08-20...
ATAAATGCGCAGCAGGTACAGGTCGTTTCATCGAGGTTATGGCCAGAGTATTGGAAACAACGCTGGATGAAATGGCACACGCCCGTATGTTATTCATTCGACCAACCCACTCTAAGGTGTTTTCAACCTTTAACTGCTCCGTGATACCCTGTGCCTGTTTCATCTGCTCTGTGAGTATTTCAAAGCGTTCTTGTGCCTGCCTGTCAATGTCGGCAAGGTAAGTGTTCAGCCTGCCGCTTGTCAATAGCGTTGTGTATGTATTTCTGTGGTATTCTTTCAGATACCGCAAGTGCCGCTGTCCCCACAAACCGATAGGTTGTTCTTTTTCGGCTGGTAAGATAAAACAAGGAATATAATAATCTCCTTGCAGTTCATACCACATACCATTTTTATCATCGTAAATGTACTTGTCCATTGAAAAATCCTCCGTTATAATATATTCGCACATACATCACAGTTCTCCGATTGCCACACTCTGTTATATCTTGTTGTGAGATTTTCTTGCCCTTGTATTTGCCCTTATGAGCAAAGAGGGAAAGAATAAACTTGTGTGTAATCGTATAAAGAGATAAGGCGAACACATTGCGATAAATCCTTTATTTTCAAGGCTTTTGGAGGATTTTATTAAAACACTGTAACCTCTGTTGAGAGGTCATAATTTACTGATATTCAAATTATCATTTAGCTTATTGTTCACTTCAATTTTGTCATCTAGTAAACTGAGGATAGAGACAATTTTTTTTTGTATAGTAAGGATAGGAATAAGGACTTTAACATTTGAAAGATATTTTACCGAGAGGCCAGGCTGTGCGGACTGTCCAGATAGGCGACCTAAGTTCATTGTTGAAAGCAGGTATGATAAATACCTTGTATTATTTTTATTATTTGCACATGCAATAATGGCATGTTCTGTCATATAAGCATTCCCGGAAAAATACCTTACATTGCCGCAAAAAGCTCCTTGTCTGCCAATAATGGCACATTCACCTGAAAAGTTGTAGTGTGCCGTATAGCCGCGACAACCATTTCCGCCAAAAACAGGATATTCTCCATGTGTAGAAATTTCAGAAGCAGTAATAGTCTTACCGCTTCTAAGATAAGAACATACGTCTACTAACCTCTGTTCTTCAAAAAGGTTCATTTTTATCCCTCTCGGCATTGTTATCTAACGCCAATACTTAAATCATATAATTCATGCGGCGCAATATCCTGTCCATCAGGCCACGCTATGCCTTCACCGTGGGAAATGATTTGCACCTTTGTAAAATACGATGTGTCCTTGAGCTGTCCAAACCAGCTTCCCTTTATATACGGTGTGACATCAAAAATCTTTCTTTCTCCTGTCGAGAAATGCAGCAAGAGCCTGTAATTTGACATAGGAGAGATAGATATAATCTTAGGTTCGTTCATAGATGCCTCCTACTTCAGAGGATCGATTCTAAAAATCGGTTCACCACTGGAGAGCAGTTCCCAGTTTGCCTGCAAATCTTCATGATGAATGATCATCCATGCTTTGAGAAGCTGAAGCTGCTTGGAAGGAAAATCTCCTTGGAGAATCTCACCGTCAAGCGACATGACAATCTTTTTACCGGCATATTCCGCATGAATATGCGGCATATTATGCTTTCCGCCCACTTCCATGTACATGCGTACAATAATACCATAAAAAAGAGATAAAATCGGCATGATTCATCCTATAAATTTTCTGTGCGCCAGCTTCACATTGTGTTGTTTCACCATTGCATAGTGCATGGTCGTATCAATTTTCTGATGCCCTAAAAGCTGTTGCACCTGTTCAACGGGCATTCCCTTGTCTATGGCTGTCGTTGCCAGTGTTCGACGAAATTTATGGGGATGGACTCTGGCGAGATGCAAACGTCTGCCCATATGTCGGAGCATAGTCTCAAGACCGCCGATTTGAAGACGCTCATAAGGGCTTTTCAGAGAAACAAATAATGCCTCATTGGTATCGTTTCGTTCTTCAAGATACTTTTGCAAATGTATTTTAGTGCGTGCGTCAAAATACACTATACGTTCCTTGCTTCCCTTGCCAAAGACGACACATTCCCTTTCTTCAAAATTAACGTCACTCCGATTGAGCGTAACCATTTCGCCCACACGCATACCGGTTGACGCCAGCATGTCGATAATAGCCAAATCCCGTGTCGTCGTACAGTTATCGCGCAGGCGTTCGAGGGCTTCGTCCGTATAGGTGTCCTTGATGGTTTGGGCTGCCTTAACCTTGTGAATCCGGCGCACGGGACTTTTGATAATCCGGTCTTCATCTTCCAGCCATGCAAAGAAACTGGACAGGATTCGACGGATATTGTCAATAGTTACTCTGCTTGATTTTCGGGATGCCTGATATTCCGTCAGATAGGCTCGCAGGTCGTCCGTGACGATTTGTTGCGGCGATTTCCCCACTTTTTCCAACATGGCCGCTATGGTAGCCTGGTAATATCGCAGTGTTTTTTCCGAACATCCCTCAATACGTTTGGCCGTCAGGAACGCTTCAACACAGTCAGTCTCCTGCGGCTGGGTGAACGAATTTGCCTCTCCCTGCATTATTGCTCCCAAGCTGACGATGAGGACTTCCCGAAGGTGCAGCATTTGTTCATTGGTCAACCAGGGCAACATTTTTTGCTGAATTTCTGAAATAATTTGCAGCATTAGATCATTTCCTCCCGTTCTGTTAGAATGCCATGGCGAGACTTTGCGGGAGAATGCGATTCGAGGGAAGAGGGAAAGGTAAATGATAATTTAGCGGCCTAAATGTCGAGTTCGGAGACATCCAGCTCGCCGGACATGAGTTTAGGAAGAAGGCTGTCCCGTAAAGATGATAGACGCATATTTTCGCGATGAGTGCTTTCCATTTGCCCCAAGATTGGTATGGCAAGCTTATTGAATGTTCTAATCTCTTCCTCAGTGGGAATGTGGATAACATAAGCCATAATCTGTTGTTTATCGCCGCGCGGCATTTTAGTTCCTTTTGAACCCGCTACCATAAAGTCAAAAAAAGAATCCACATATAGAGTGCTATATAGATAGGCTGACAACTGTGACACTTTAGGAGTAAAGCAGAGAACATCCGCAGAACAGCCGCAATCAGAATGGCAGTAGACAATCTTCTTAAAGTAGGGGCGGATATTAGAAATTAAAACATCGCCAATCTGACATTTTGTCGCCTGTGCTGTTGTTGGCAAACTTGCAGCATCTACTGCACCAGCTTTTCCAGGTAGCATATTTTCTGTTGAGTAATAAGTGCTAAGCGAAAGTTCTGCTACGGCAACTTTTGTTTTAGAGTAGTCACAGAGATCGGCCAGTCTCCCCTGATTACCAGTGCCTTTTGAATAGCAAAACTGCTGCTGATAAAGCGTTTGAAGTATTTCAGCTAAATTATCATTTATCGGCGGATATTGCCATTCTGACGGTTTCCTGCCATACCTGCAATGAGCGATAACGCGGAGAAAACGCCATGTCGGAAAAATATTCAGAAAGTAATTATGAAAATGCCGTACTGGAGATTTTCAGAGCCTCGCTTGGCTATAACTATATCTATGGTCCTGATTTTGAAAGGGATTACCATAAACCTTTCCATGAAGCAGCGTTGCGGGATGCCCTGCCGCGCCTCAATGCGCATTTGCCCCGTCAGGCTATTGCCGAAGCCCTTTCCAAACTGGAAAATCTGGAAAGTGGTTCGCTGCTTCAAAAAAACATGGTTTTCATGGATTATCTGCAAAACGGCATTCCTGTAAAATTTTTTGAAAACGGTACGGAACGTTCTTCCATTGTCCATCTGCTGGATTACAATGATCCATCAAAGAATAATTTTGTTGTTGCCAATCAGTGGACATTTATTGAGCATTCAGAAAAACGGCCAGATATTATCCTCTTTATCAATGGGCTTCCTCTGGTTGTTATAGAACTGAAGTCTCCTTCTCGTGAAGAGACGGATGCTTCCGCAGCGTACCGGCAACTGCGTAATTATTTCCATGAGATCCCTACCTTGTTTGCGTATAATGCCATCTGTGTCATGAGCGATATGACGACCTCAAAGGCAGGCACTATTACCTCCGGTGAGGATCGCTTCATGGAGTGGAAAACAAAGGATGGAAGCTATGAAAATACGCAGTATGCGGATTTTGATACCTTTTTTGAGGGGATGTTCGAGAAGGAACGTTTTCTCGATATTCTGAAAAATTTTATCTGCTTCAATGTCGATGGGCAAAATACTTTCAAAATCCTTGCGGCCTATCACCAATATTTTGCTGTGAAAAAGGCTGTGTCCTCAACACTGACTGCTAGTGTTGGCAATGGGAAAGGCGGTGTCTTTTGGCATACTCAGGGAAGCGGGAAATCCCTCTCGATGGTTTTCTATGCTCATGCCTTGCAAGAGGTGATGGAAAGCCCGACCATCGTTGTGCTGACAGACAGAAACGACCTTGACGACCAGCTGTATGGACAATTTTCCCGCTGCCGCGATTTTTTGCGGCAAATTCCGCAGCAGGCAGAAAGCCGAAAGCATTTGCATGAGCTTTTGGCCAATCGACAGGCCAACGGTATCATTTTTACCACCATGCAAAAGTTTGAGGAAAGTTCCGAGGCTTTATCTCTGCGAAAAAATATCGTCGTTATGGCGGATGAGGCACATCGCGGACATTATGGATTGGTGCCCAGAATACAAACCCGCACACGGGAAGATGGCGAGGTGGAAACAAGAACAATAACAGGCTCAGCCAAAATCATTCGTGATAATCTGCCACATGCCACGTTTATTGGCTTTACCGGTACGCCAATATCCTCCAGAGATCGCAGCACACGAGAAGTGTTCGGCAATTACATTGATATATACGATATGACTCAGGCGGTCGAGGATGGAGCAACCCGCCCGGTATACTATGAAAGTCGTGTTGTCCATTTGAATCTTGATGCTGAGATTCTCAAACTCATTGACGCCGAGTATGATTTGATGGCGCAAAACGCCGAGCCTTACGCCATCGAAAAAAGCAAGAAAGAACTTGGCAAGATGGAGGCCATTCTCGGAGCGGATCAAACACTGAACTCATTAGTTGATGATATTCTTGAACATTATGAAGGAAACCGAGCGTTTTTGCTGACAGGCAAAGCCATGATAGTGGCCTATACACGCTCCATTGCCATGAAGATTTACCACAAGATACTGGAACGGCGTCCTGACTGGACGGATAAGGTGGCAATCGTCATGACGCAGGGGAACAATGACCCGGAAGAATGGAGAAAAGTCATTGGAAATCAGGCCCACAAAGAGCATATGGCGCGTCTCTTCAAAGATAATGCCTCGTCCCTGAAAATTGCCATTGTCGTTGATATGTGGCTCACGGGGTTTGACGTGCCATCTCTTGCCACCATGTACGTCTACAAGCCCATGTCCGGACATAACCTGATGCAGGCTATTGCCCGTGTAAACCGTGTGTTCGGCGACAAGGAAGGCGGGTTGGTGGTGGATTATGTGGGTATCGCATCGGCACTCAAACAGGCTATGCACGACTATACCGGACGAGACCAGAAAAACTACGGCGATACGGACATCAGCAAAGCGGCTCTGCCCAAATTTCAGGAAAAGCTGTCCATTTGCCGTGACTTTCTGCATGGTTTTGACTATGGGGCATTCCTGCACGGCAATGATCTGGATCGGGCGAAAAGCATCAGCGGCGCGGCCAACTTCCTGCTTGCAAAAAGCACTGCTGAGCATCAAGCCGGGGTTGATGACAAAGATACCAAGGAAAAATTCATCAAAGAGGCCTTGCTGCTGCGGCAAGCTCTCTCTTTATGTGCGAGTTTGGTAGATGAGCTTACCCGCCTTGAAGCCGCTTTCTTTGAAGCCGTGCGCACTGTGCTGGTGCGTCTTGCCAGCGGAGGAACAGAGCAGAAGTTATCCCTTGATAAAATAAATGCCCGTATTAATGAGTTGCTGAAACAGAGTATTAAAAGTGATGGAGTCATCAATCTTTTTTCGGATGTTCAAAAAGGATTTTCACTTTTTGATCCAAAGTTTCTTGAAGAAATAGCCGGTATGAAAGAAAAGAATCTGGCTATAGAAATACTGAAAAAGCTTATCGCTGAGCAGGTTTCGGTATACCGAAGAACAAATATTGTCAGATCGGAAAAATTTTCTGAAATCATTCAGCGCGCTATGAATCAGTATCTCAACGGTATGCTTACCAATGAAGAAGTAATTCAGGAACTCTTGAAGCTTGCTGGTGATATTACCGCTGGAAATGAAGAAGGTGAATCTCTTGGCCTTACGACAGAAGAACTGGCCTTTTATGATGCCTTGACAAAGCCTCAGGCTATCAAAGATTTTTATCAGCATGAAGAGTTGAAGTCACTTACCAAAGAATTGACTGAACTATTGAGGAAAAATCGTACTATCGACTGGCAGAAGAAACAAAGCGCACGCGCCGGTATGAGGATACTTGTGAAGCGTCTTCTCAGACGTTACAAATATCCTCCTGAGGGTATGGAGGATGCTATCCAAACTGTGATGAAACAATGTGAATTATGGGTAGATAATCAATAGTAGTATAGGATATTACGATGGAAAACAATTTTTGCGACATTTCTGTAGATGATTTTGTGGAACTTTTTCGTAATGCTCAGGTAATGCACAGTACGAAAGTGAAGATTTTAAAAACACATTTTCAATGCACAGAACATACCGCGACAGCAAGACAATTATCTGAACTTCTTGGATATAAAAATTTTAATGCTGTTAATTTACAATATGGTCTATTTGTAAAATCTTTAGCTCTAGAATTTGGGATTTCAAAAAATCAACAGAATTTTGATTGGCTTTTCTTCCTTATGGATTTTATTCATCAACCAAATGAAGAATGTAAGTTAAGGCTCAGAGAGAATACTGTTCAGGCATTAAGAAAAATTGGTTGGTGAAAAACAACATGTTCGTAGTGTTATATGGAATTATGAACATGACTAGCAGTAAAAATAAAGGAGCCTTAGAATATATAGGTATAGATATACTATTTCAATATGTTATTAAATAAACAAACATGCTGCATCCTGTAAAAATAAGTAATAGTGCCGAGATTCCTTGTTTCCATATCCCCTTTTTTTCTTCGACGAAGCTCTTTGCGCTCAAAACGCCGCAAAATAACCCTGCCGCGAGACACAGCCCGCTGATGAGCCAGCCTGAGGGCATGTGCAGAATTGCCGCCAGAGGAACATCCCGTCCGGTGTTGATACGGAAGCCCGCCCAGAGCATCAGACTCCCGTAGGCCAGCAGGCAAATCAGAGCAAGCAGTCCCATCGGCACCAGCCTGTCGTATCGAATTTTCGAGGCAAGATTCCGCGATTCCTTCACCACACTGTTGGTAAGCCGGGCTTGGGCGGCGGCAGTTTCCTTTTCGGCGGCAGCGGCCATGCTGTCCACGATGGCTCTGGACGCTCCGGCGATTTTTTCCGGCAACGCTTCATAGTAGATGCGTTGATATTCCATCGCGGCCAGCAGCGGCCAGAGCGCGTCATCCTCCCGGAGATTCAGCCTGTTGCCGATTTCCCGCAAACGCGCCGCTTCCGCTTCGGACAATTCCCTGCCGCACGCCTTGCCGAGATCAATCACAGTATCCATGCTCATGACGCTTCCCCCATGACGGAATCAAACATGTTCGCGCACACTCTCCGCCAGCGCTGCAATTCCACCCGTGTGCCGATGGGCATTTCAGTCTGGGCGGCGCGGATGGACATGCGTCTGGAATACAGCCAGTCGGCCACGCGGTTGCCGACCGCCGGAAAGTCCAGCGTCCTGCCGTTCTTCTCCACCGCTTCCCGTGCCTTGGAACTGTTATACATATCAAAACGCCGCGCTTCACCGAAATACAGATTCCGGCAAACGTGGATGGGCACGTCCGTGAATACTTCCTGAAAGGAGTGCAGAAGCTCGATGGAATCGCGGTGACGATTGATTATCCAGAAGACAACCAGTTCCCGCCGCATCTCTCGCAGAGCTTGCTTCATGATGTCGCCGTGACTGGCCGTGCTGGTCTTGGTACGGGCGGCGGCATTGATGACCACGGCATGATCCGGGTAGTTCTGTACAGTGTCCAGCAAATCCGCCCAGCCGTCGGCGTCGTCCAGACAGTTCAGACGGCAGAGCAGATTCGGCAGGGCAAGCTCCTTGTGCGCCTTGAAGACATCAGGGTTGTCGGTATCGGTATCCACAAGCAGGACGTTTGCGTTTCTGTTGAGAAGATAGTCCACAAGGGCGAAGGAAAAGAGGCTCTTGCCGACGCCGCCCTTGCTGCCGCCGACATAGAATACGCTGTTCTGAATGTTCATGATCAAAGCTCCGAATCGGGTTTGTCCGGCGTGTAGAAGTCCGGGATTTCTTCCTGTGCGTGGGACGTGACGGGAGGAGCCGCGACGGGTTTCGCGGTTTCGGGCCGGGGCTTCGGCTCACGTTTTCGCGAAGCCGCCTTCGCGGGAAGCACCTTTGCCCTGATGACGGGCGCGGGAATGACCACGTTGCCCTGGGCCAAGATGTCCGCCAGCTCCTTCACCGTGTATCCCTTTTCAAACGCTTTCAGGATATTGGCGTTGAGCAGTTCGGCGGCTTCCTCCCGTGTCTTGCCGAGATTTTTGTCCGGCAGGTCGTCAAGGATTTTCCGCATGGCATTGATGTCTTTCACCGGAATGCGTTTGAACTTTCCCATGCGCGTCGCTCCCTATCGCATCCGCATACGCGGTCGGTTCTGCCGTTCGCCTTCTATGCGCCGTTTTTCAAGGTCGCCAGCAAGGTCTGCAAGCTGCTGTACACTTCGCTGACATCGGTGAACAATCGCTTCAAGGTGCGCAGTTCCGTCTGAATCAGCATCTGCCTGTCCTCCAGTACGTCGATCCTCGTGCCGAAGGCCGTCAGTCGGGCGTTGCAGTTCTCCTCCATCCGTTTCAGGCTTTGCATCAGCATCCGTTCGGTTTCGGTCATGAAGGGGCTCCTCCTGAAGCTGGGGCAAAAGAAGGGCTTCCTCGTCAGGGAGCTGTTTCCATTTTGCCGGATAGCGTTTGATGTTGCAGGCGGCGCGTTTTTCAATGACGCGCTCAAAAGCCGGTTGCAGGCGGGCGACCATGCGCCGTGCTGTTTCCTTTTTCTTTTCTTCGGATTCTTCTTCCTGAGCGACTTTGGGTGTCCAGCCTCTGGCGTAAAAACCTCCCCGGAAGCGCATCTTCATGCCGCTGTTCGGGGCAATGACGCTGATGTAGTCCCTGCCTTCGCGGTTGATGCTCAGCCCCTGTTCCTTCAGGGCGCTCAGAATATCTTCCCGGTTCCGGACAAGTCCCTGCGTCACTTTTTCCTTTAGGAAAGCATGGATAACCTCTTTGGCCCGGTCGCGGTCGCTTTCTCTGATTTCCTTGCCCCATCTCGCCATTCGCGCCTTGAACAGGTTGGCTTTTTTCGGAAGCTCATCCCTTGCCCGCGCCGGGTCGTCAGGCCGCGCCCAGCCTTCGCGCCAGTTGAACAGGTCGCGGAACACGTCAAAGTCCTTTTGCCAGCCGGGAGGACAAGCATTGAAATCCTTGCCGCTGGAAAGCTCCAGGCGCGGAATGAGGAAATGCAGCTCGTGATGCCCGGCATGGGTATGCCTCACCCAGAGGATATTGCGCTGATCCGCGTCCAGACCGGCGAAGGCCACCCGCTCGAAAGCGTCCATGACTTCCTCTTCCTGTGCCTCGCTGATCTTCTCATCCGGGTGCCATGACAGAACGCCGGAAGTGAATTTCCATCGCCGCTCTATGCTGTCGATAAGCGCGCGGGTCATGACTGGATCGCCGCGCAGCACCTGGGGCGGGGCTGTGTCTCTCCCCGGATAATCCGGGCGTACAAGATAGCGGCTGGGCTTGTCGCCTTCTCCGGTGCCGTGCGGAAAGACCTTCATCAGCATGGTTCCGCCTCCGGTTCATCTTCCGTTGAGGCGCATGATGCGAACTCGATAATGCGCTGTTCGATGCCCGCCAGCGCCACCAATACCTCCACGGCTTCCGCCGCGCGTTTATAGGTGTTGGCCCATCTCGCAAGTTGATTGATGTTCGCGCCGATGCGTGCCAGTTCCCGCAACCGCCGTTTCTCTTCCGGCGTTTTCCGCAGACGGATGCCAAGGCAGGTCTGGCGGATGTACTCCGACATGCTCATGCCGTGCAGCCCCGCGTTGAGGCGGAGGATGTCGCGCTCCTCCGGGAACACACGCACGACGACAGAGGCAGTGCGAACGGGTTTGACGCGTTTCACCGCTTTCCCTGCCTTTGGGCTTTGCGGGGTTCAAAGGGGCAGCGCCCCTTGCCAGCCGTGAGGCTATACGCGCAGCGTATAGACGAAACGTAGGCTGGCCCTCGGAGACAATGCCGGACGAGCGAACAGGCATCCGCGCAAAAACGGGGATGCATGATGCGGGCATCGGGAATGCGGCGGGTGCGTATCGGGCGCGGCGCGGACTTGTATTCGGCGAGTCGCTGGTGGGTATACTGACGGCTCCAGATAAACATCCGACACATGAGGAGATGGTATGCGGCAAATGCCTGAACGCCATGCACAAGCCGTGTAGTCAGTATCCGACACAAGGCAAGGTCGGCATAACGCACATGACGGCGCGGACATATAAACGCTGGGCGGGCGGTCACAGCGCATGTATGGGGAGAACTCTGCGGAGCGCAAGCCGGGGCGGCCTTATGTGCATCGTGTCCGCCGCTTGTCGGTATGCGGGAAAATTGCGGGAGGCGGAAAATGCTTTTTTGTATTGCTGCGTTTGTGTTTTTGAACAGCGGACTTCCTTTGACAGAGCCCCCGCCGGAGGCTTCCTCGTCCGTCGCCCGCAACCGTCCATAGCCGGAAAGCAAGGGCATCCTGTCAAGGCCCGCGAAGCGGCCCGACAGGGCATGGCCTTGACCGGATGACCGCTTCCGGCACCCGTGCGGGTGTGACGGACGAAAAGCCGGGGAAGAAGCGAAGTTCATTTTTCCTCCGGTTCGGCGGTGAGCTTTTCCAGAAGTGCGGCAATATCCGCCGCTCTCCACGCCGTTGTGCGCGGGCCGAGTTTGACGGGTTTCGGATAGCGGCCGCTTTTGCAGCCCGCCCACCACGCGCTGCGGCTGACGGGAATGAGCGCGAGTACCTGCGGCAAACGAAGCAGAGCGTTATTGGGTATATTTTGCATGGAGTTCCTCCTGGCTGGTTATGTTCGGCACAGTATATCATGGGTTTTCCCGCTCTTTCGTTTTCGAAGTCCCCGCATACAGCGGGATAAATCCAATAGCGTCCTGTGAGATGCCGCTTGTGTTCAAAAAAATTCAAAATACAGCTTGACATGTTTTTGTGCTTTAAAGCGATATCGTGCAATATATTGAAATTACACAACTCTAACAACACATAAAAACACTGTTTGCACTGTGTTGTATTAGCCGTATTTGTCTTTTACGGACTTCAGATGGCGCTATAGCATGTCATTGTCCGTCTGTGTTGCTTCGCGCAAGCCGTCCAGATAGTCGGCCCATGCCTGCATCATCTGGTGCCGCTGGGGAAGATATTGGGCATGGTTGTAGGCGAACCGGGAAGTATTCTTTTCCTTGTGGGCCAGCTGACGCTCAATCCAGTCAGGCTCAAAGCCCTGTTCATTGAGCAGGGTTGAGGCCATAGCCCGGAAGCCATGAATACACATCTCTTCCTTGCCGTATCCCATAGCGCGTAACGCCTGTAAGGGCGTGGAGTAGTGGATAGGCTTCCTCACACTGTTCCTTGAGGGGAAAAGGTATGTTCCGCCTCCGGTGACGGCGTGAAGCTCCTTGAGAATGGCAACGGCTTGTGATGACAGCGGAACAATGTGCGGCTTTCGCATTTTCATGCGTTCGGCCGGTATGTGCCATTCCCGCGTTTCCAGATTGAACTCGCTCCATTCGGAACGGACAAGTTCGGCGGAACGGACAAAGAACAGGGGAAAAAGGCGCAGCGCGCATTTGACCTGAAAATGTCCGTGATAGTTGTCCAGCCTGTTCAGAAGCACGCCGATTTTTTCGGCGGAAACGATGGTGGCCCTGTGCCTGCCCCGATGCGGACGTATGGCTCCGCGAAGATCGGCGGCAATGTTGCGCGGCACTCTGCCTGTGGCAACCGCATAGCGGAAAACCATGCCGCAATACTGGATGATTCTGTGGGCGATAAGTTCCTTTCCCTTTCTTTCAAGCGGCTTGAGTATCAGCAGCAGGTCTTGCGCCGTGACCTCGGAAATGGGCTTCCGTTTCAAGGCGGGGAAAAGATAGTGTTTGAACGTGTGCAGTTTTCTCCCTCTGTCTTTTTCGGAATTGTGGACTGTCTGCGTATCGTGCCATTCACGGACAACATGCTCGAAGGTATTGGCTTCCGCGAGGAGGGCGGCGTTTTTCATCTCCTTCTTGCGTTTGCCCGGATCAATGCCGTCGGCAAGCAGCTTTTTCGCCTCATTTCGCTTTGTCCGGGCATCCTTCAGGGAGACAATCGGATATTCCCCGAAGCTGAGCAGCTTTTCCTTATCGTTGAAACGGTACGCCATACGCCAGAGTTTTGAGCCGGTTTTGGCGACATAGAGGTACAGGCCGCCGCCGTCCGCGTACTTTTTCGCTTTTTCAGCGGGCTTCAGATTCCTGATTTGCGTGTCGGTCAGCATGACGTACCTCCCTGACTGGATGTATCCTGCAACGCCTTGTCCCGCAGAAGAAAAAGATATCTGGCCCATTCCCGCATCATGGTTTTTCTTTCCGACAGATGCCGCCACGGGTCAAAACGTGTGCGCCCGGAGTGTGCCAGCTGCACGTCGATGATGTTCTGTTCGTACCCAAGGTCGAACAGTAATTTGGCGACAAGAGAGCGGATTCCGTCAAAGGACAGTTTTACGCCGTCATATCCGCGTCTGCGCAGGGAAACGGTGATGGTGGATATGTCGATGGGGCGTTCAGGAGAACGGACGCCGGGGAACAGCAGGGTTCCATGACCGGAGTATTCCTTCAGTTCCCTGAGTATTTTGACTGCCTGTGGCGCGAGAGGCACAACATGCTCATGTTTCGTCGCCATGCGTTTCGCGGGGATAACCCAGAGCCTGCGGGAGAAATCAAATTCATTCCATGCCGCACAGCGCAATTCACCGGAACGGACGAACAGCAGGGGAACCAGCCGCAGGGCGCACCGCACAGGGAAATAGCCGTCATGCCGCTCAAGGTTCAGCATAATCTGACCGAGTTTCCCGGCGTCGAGCGCGGCGGCTCTGTGCCCTGTCTGTCTGGAACGCAGCGAAGCGGGCAGGTCTTCCGTGGAGTTCCGCGCGGTCTTGCCGGTGGCGACGGCATAGCGGCATATCTGGCCGCAGACATCCGTCAGCCTGCGTCCTCCGCGCAATTTCCCGGATTGCCGCAACGGTTCGATGGCGCTCATAATGTCCTCGGCGGTAACGTCTGTCATGGCCTTGCCGCCGAAGACGGGAAAGAAATATTCCGTCATCCCCCGCATCATGAAGGAGCGATAGCGGTTTTTACAGTGAAGGGTTTCCCGCTCGTACCATTCCATAGCCACGGATTGGAACGTAGCGTTGGAGGCGGATGTCCGTGCGGCCTTCCTGTGTTCCGCCGGGTCGATGCCGTCCTTGAGCAGGGCCTTGGCTTCATCCCGGCGTTGCCGTGCGGCGCGGAGTGATACCTGAGGATATTCACCGAAGGAAAGGAGCTTGGCCTTTCGCTCAAAACGGTACGCCAGCCGCCAGAGTTTTTTGCCGCTGGTCGGAATGAACAGGAACAGCCCACCGCCGTCCGCATACTTTTTCGGTTTGTCGGCGGCTTTCAAGCCTTGAATAATGTGGTCATCCAGCATGATTTTCTCCGTATTCGGGATACCCGTAAATCCCCATGAATCCAGTGGTATCAGATACCCACAAATAAAAATATTTGTAGTATTATCAATTGACTATATGAGAATATTTCAGAATGCCAATTTGTATGGATACCCTGAATAATACCCGGAAAACAGCGGGATGCAAGGCGCTATTTCTGGACTTCTCTGGATGACTGTTTTAATATAACATATTGAAATATAAAATATTATAACTCTAAACAAGTCTATTTGGACGTAAAATGAGAGTTTGTAGTTTACGCCAGTAGCATCCAACTCCCAACCGCTTGTGACCTGCCCGAAAGTTGATGCCCAGGCATCAAAGTGTTCTATACCCTTGTCTTTCAGTTCATCATACTGCATATAGCGTTGCAGAGTATAAACTTCGGCAATGGTGTTGCTGATGGGAGTTCCGGTCATGAAGTACACACCACGCCCGTTGTTCTGGCGTTGCAGATAGCGGCACTTGATGAACAGGTCGAGCGCCTTGGCGGAACCGCTGATATTCCCCAGACCGGACACGTTCATGGTCGTTTGGAAGGCCAAATTCTTGAACTCATGGCTTTCGTCGATAAACAAGGCGTCCACGCCCAAATCCGCAAAGTCCACGGCCCGGTCTTTTTGCCCTGTTCCGGCAAGCAGGGCATTGTAGCGTTCCTCCATTTTTTCTCGCTGTTTCTCCAGCTGTTTGACCGTGGCCCGTCCGCCCTCCGCAGCCTTTGAAGCTTCGATGGCCTCAATCACCGCGTCAATCTGTTCCTTGAGGATTTCCTCTTGCACATCGCGGGGCATGTCAATTTTTTTGAAGGAACTGTGCGCCACAATGACGGCATCCCAATCGCCGGTGGCGATACGCCCGAACAGCCTTTCCCGGTTGGCCTTGGTAAAGTCATTCTTGTCCGCGACCAAAATATTCGCATCGGGATAGAGTTTATAAAATTCATCTTTCCACTGGTATAACAGATGGTTGGGGACAACAATCATAGGTTTGGAAAGAAAGCCCATACGCTTTGATTCCATAACTGTTGCCACACAAGCCAATGTTTTCCCCGCGCCCACAACATGGTCAAACAGACATGTCCCTTCCTGAATGGCGCGCCAGACCGCATTTTTCTGGTGCGGACGTAGCTTGACGGCTTCGGAAGCACCCACCAGTTCAAGGTGGGAACCGTCATAAGTTGGAGGCACGTTGGTATTGAACCGCTCGTTGTAGAGTTTGGTAAGCATGTCGCGTCGTTGGTCATCGACCCAGACCCAATCGAGAAAAGTCTGTTTGATTTCATCGGCCTTTTGCATGGCGGCGGCTGTCAGTTCCTGATCGATGACCATGATGGGCCTGCCCTGGTCGTCACGCTGTCCGCTTTCCTTCTGCACCTTGATGGGCTTGTTCATGAGCAGGGCTTCAATGATTTTGTCCGCCGGATATTCGGGAATGCCCCATACGCCTGTGGCAAGCGAGGCGTCCCAGATGCTGACGGACGCTTCCCAGCGGCCCAGCGTCGGCAGGTAACTGATGGTCTGCATCCCCTTGCCGCCGTGTAGGTGTTCCACGAAGTCGGCAAAGATCTGCGCCGGAACCCAGGAGGAACCGAATCTGATGCCGATGTCCACGGCTTCGATGTCCGGCGGCATGGCGGCGGACAAGGCTTCTACATTTGGAGCGAAACGGGCGTCCGTTTGGGCTGCCTCCTGTGCCTGGCGCAGTTTGGCCCGGACATTGCCGGTCAGGTATCTGTCGCGGATTTCCCATTCCTCGGTGGAGGGATTCAGGAAAATCTGTCCCTGGTCGCGCAACTCCGTCTGAATGTCTTCCGCCGGACGATTCAGGAGCCGCGTCATACGGCTGAAATCCACCCTGCCGTTTTCCCGCAGGGCAATGAGCAGGGCATCCTTGATGGTTTCCGCATGTTCCACGACCTGGGCGGGCTTGAGTACCCTCTGGCGGAAAATGGCGGCTTTTTTTGCTGATGCCGGACGCGCCTCGCCGCCATGCCTGCGGGCAGTCTCCGGCGACAACCCCTTGTCATAATCCAGTTCCAGCGATTCCAGCAGCGAATGTTCCGGGTCGCTCCGCATGAGTCCGCGATTGGTCTGGGAATTGAGGTGGCCGTATTTTTTGACAAAAGCGTCATACTGCGAGTTAAGCCTCTGGCGCAGCGTCGTCATCCGGCTTTCATCGGCATCGGCAGACTTTTCCGTATTGAGCAGCTCGCGCAGGGTATCCCGGATTTGAATCATGGAAACCAGACGCAGACGGGCCGTTTCATTCTTGACCGGAAAAATGTCGTAGTCGCTTTCTCCGAATGCGGCGGCGGTCTTGAAGACGATTTTTCGGCTTTGCGGCTCCACGCACAGGGCATCTGTTTTCAGAGACTGGAAATACGGGCTGCGGATGAAGTCGGCGTTGCGTACCCTGACTTCCGTATTGAGCGGATTTCCCTCTCGCGGAATGAAACAGTCCGCCGGAAGCACGTCTAGGCGATTGGAGATTTCCTGCCCCAAATCCGCATGAACCGGATCGGGCAGGCAGTTCAGCGCCCCCTCGAACATTCCCCCGGAAAAGGCCAGTGTGCCGACAATCTGCCGGGGATTTTCCACAAAGTAGTTGTTGACCGTGGCCGGACGCCTGCCGCCGTTTTTGAGGTCATCAACCTCTATGGGAGCCGTGTTTATCCAATCCCGGCTGCGCTTGTTTTCGCCGTCATGCCGCTGGAAAAACACGATGTCGGTCGTGACATCGGTGAGCGCATTCTGGCGAAAGGCCGTTTCCGGCAGGCGGATAGCGCCAAGCAGGTCGGCCTGTCCCGCGATATGCTCACGGGCCGAGGAATCGACGGCATCCATGAAATAGCGGCTGACCACAAAGGCCGCGACGCCGCCTTCCCGCAGCAGGCTGATGGACTTGGCAAGGAAGTAGTTGTGGACAGAGAACTTTCGCAGTTCAGGAAAGTCAGGGTCGTATAAAGATTGGTTGCCGAAGGGGGGATTGCCGACTACGGCGTCGAAAATTGTTGATTTGCTGTTGGTATTTTGGAAGCCGTTATTTATATGCAGAGCTTTCGGATAAAGGTACTTGGCGATGGCGGAAGTCGTGGGGTCGAGTTCTACTGCAAGAAATTTTGCATTGAAGTGTTCGGGACAGAGGCCAATGAAGTTGCCGATGCCCGCCGAAGGTTCCAGAATACGGAGCGATTCTCCAGTACCAAGGCCGAGGCGGGAAAGCCCCAGATAGATGCCTCTGATAACAGTTTCCGAGGTATAGTGGGCGTCCTGAGTAGAACGGCGGGCGGCCGCATAGTCTTCCGGGGAAAGCAGGCCCTGCATTTCCCGGTATTCGGCAGCCCATTGTTCGTTTTGGGCGTCAAAGACCTGCGGCAGCCCGCCCCAACCCACATAGCGGACAAGGATTTTCTGTTCTTCCGGCGTGGCCAGTGCCGCGCCGTTGGCCTGAAGCTGTTTGAGCAGGCGTATGGCGGCGACGTTATCCACATATTTGGTTTTTGCGCCGCCAACGCCCAACCTGTCCTCGGAGGTTATTTGGTAATTTTCAGGTTCATGTCGATTCCCATGCTCTCCAATATCTCCGAATCCGACATACCCCGCAGGCTCGCCTGACGTGCCGTCTCGCTGCTCAGTGCTCTGTTCTCTATGGTTGCCTGTTGATCCAGAGTCACCAACAAATCCAATGTCCCCATCGCCTCCAGCATTTTCAGCTTTTCGGGGCTGTTCAGTGCCCAGCGATCCAGAATCGAGTAGCCCAAACTGGTGTATCCGCCGCTTCTCACGTCGTTGATGGTTTCGGGCTTGAGTACCTTTCTTGCGATTTCGAGCGGATAGGTTTGTCTGTCGAGCATGTTGCACCTCCAGAGGAAGGCTATGGGTGAATTGGGAAATTTCCTGTACGGTCAGAAAGTCGTCCGTCCCATCCTCAAACAGTTTTTCAGGTGTCCTTTTTTCACCGTCAAGGAACTGCATGATGTCCAGGTTGGGGCTGTACATGCGGGAGCCGTCTTGCAGCTCATATACGGAATCGCCCCTTCCATTGAAGCCAAGGCGTCTCTTGCCCCCGTCATTTGTGGGGAAGGGAAAAGGCGTTTCTTTCCGTGCCGGTTCCGGCTGGTTTTCTTCCTCTTTTTTTGTTTCAGCTTCCGGCGTGACGGAAACGGACTGTTTCTGTTCAATCTGTGCTGCGGAAGCGGGAACGCTTTCTTCCCGCATGTCATCCTGAATGTTTTCTTCCCGTATTTCTTCGATCTGGTTCGCCATTATGTCGAAGAACGACAACTGGCGGGGGTCGTGAGTCTGCTTGCGCCGTCTGGCCATGCGTTCCCATCCTTGTCTGAAAGGCGGGAAGGCGACGCAACTGATTATGGCGCTAACTCTTCCCGCCGGAATGTTCATCCGGGGCGAATTTCAGCTTTTCAGCGTTTTCAATGAAAATCCGTCCGTTTTCCTCAAGAAAAACAACCTTGTCTCCCGCTCCCACATTGAGTTTTTTACGAATTTCAATGGGAATCGTGATTTGACCCTTGGTTGTGAGCTTGGCGAGCTCCATATTCTGGCCTCCTATTCTTATAAGTAACGCTTTTCTTACTTGTAAGAATAAAAGAGACAGGCGAAACTGTCAAGAGGTCAGGTCATGGGAGAGAAACCGTTTTATCTGTCAGCCCGGATAAAGCTCCTGCGCTGTGAGGGAGTTTTTCAAAAAGGACTACTGCACTCGGAAAAGGCGCGGAAGATTCCGCCCCTTCAAAACGGATACGCCCGCGCAGATAATGGATTTCCGCCGCAAAGGGCAGGACATACCTGTGCCACCATGCCGTATCTGTCCGTGCGGGAAGCAGGCAAATCACTCTTTTAGCGCGTTCCATCTCAATTTCGTTCACGGCCTTGGCCATCCAATGCGGCAGCGCCCGTCCGTAAGGAGGGTGCATCCAGCAGATGCCGTGCCAGACCTGGTTCAGTCCGTCATCTTCCGGTGAAAAAAATTTCTTGCATTTTGCGTTGTGCGCCGTGGCGCACACGTCCAGTTCAAACGGCCCGAATCTGGCATCCAGTTCTCGGAACAGCGGCCAAGGGGTCGCCCAATCATACTTTTTGCTCAGAAAATGCACGTTCATGCGTTCCCCCTCAAAGAAGCGATTCGTCCAGCAGGCCGCGCGTTATGATTTGCGAAACTTCGTCTTTTGCCCGCACGTCTCCAGAGCGGGTCTTGCGAGCCAGTTCCAGAGCCGTGGGAAGTTCTTTCGCCGTGAAATCACAGGCGGGGAAGCGGATGCCGCTGAGAATCCATGTCGGCGTGGATGTGATGCGCGACTGCGCGGCGACAATATCCGCGCCCACCAGGGGAGCGGCGGCTTGCAGGGCGTCCGCGAAGGCATCCGGCGCAATGGCCGCTTCCTGAATCGCGGTCTGGAGAGCAGCTTCATAGGGAACCGGAATACCGAGAGAAGTTTTCGGCAGAACGGCATCCCAGAAGCGATGCGCCGCATTGACGGAAAAGGTTTTCAGAGCTTCATAACTCAGGGCTTTTTTCAGCGATTCTCCGTATTCATCCGAGGGGATATGCCGCACGACGATGCACAGGCCGGGATTGTCCCGCTGCGCCTGAAGCGGTTCCTGAATACCGCAGAAAGGGCACTCAAGATTTGACCAGAGTTCTACAATGTCGCCCTGAAAGCCGTCCACCGGCCTGCCGTCGAGACAGGTTCTGCCGGAGAGACTTTCGTGCGGGGAGTAAGGAGACGCCAGGTCTTTGGCGATTTCCGCTTTCACGCCCGCGTCCACGGCTACCCTGTCCGACATGGGCGTTCCGGCGGAAGCGGTATGGCAAAGTCCAATAAGACAACAAAAGAAAAGAACCTGGGCCAATATAATGTTATGCCGCATGGTCATACTGTTTCTCCTGAGAAAGCTGTAGAAGTTGAGGAACACGCAGTTGAGCCTTTTTGAGAGAAGGATTGGCGAAGAACATATCGCCCCGGACGATTTGGCCGGAAAAGACAAAATGTGCCTCGCCCTCTATCTGTTCCTGCAAGTCACGCAGGACAACGCGGTCTTCCTGTTCAACTGTGGTGGAGTTGGCGTCACGGTAGTCAGAGCTGATTTGTTCGTTGACGTTGAAACCTGTGGTACGCAGGACAGTGCTTTGTCCTGCCTGTCCGCGTATTAAATCCCATGTTTTTTCAGCGTCTTGCAATTTCATGAAGATTTTTATGGAGGTGTTGGCCACCATCTGCTGCGCGCCTTTTTTGTCCGCTTCCAGAATACCGGCGTAATCCTGGGAGGCGACGATGGCGGCTATGCCGAGGCCGCGCCCCTGGGTCAGCACGACCTCAAAGCCGGGGGTGACGATGGCCGCATATTCATCCACAATGCACAGATACGGGCCAATGCCTATGGTATCAGTAGGTAGGGCTTCCAGCACATCAGCGGCGTCGCCCTCTATATTCGCGCCGAGGCCAACGGCGCAGGCATTGCGGATGGCGGAAAGGCTGATTTTGCCGAGACTTGCCAGTTCAGCGGGAGCTTTTTCCAGAGAAGGCAATAAAACCACGAGGATGCGTCGCTGCATGATGCTGTCGGCAAAATCCACTTCGCCATCTTCCGCTCCGTAGATGTGGCTGTAGGTATCGGTCAGACTGGAAAGAGCCTTGCCGAAATAGGATTGCGCGTAACCGAACTGCTCCGCGAAGGATTCCGGCTGGTCTTTCAGGTCGCGCCCGGCAATCCAGCCGGAGGTGGCAAGAGCCGCCTGGATGGACGCGCGGGATTCCTCATCCAGTTCGGGATGCAGGGCCAGAGCCACGCATTTTTCCAGAGCCAGGGCATCACGGATGATGGAAGTGGAGAGCTTGAGCAGTCCCTTGTCCCGCAAGTCCACCAGAGCGTACATGACGCCGGAAATCAGGGCTTGCGCCTTGTCCGCGAAAATGGAATTGGCTCCATCCGAAGCGGGCATGAGAGAAACAAGAAGCTGCGTCAGGGCTTCCGCCGAGCCGAATGTGAACGGGTTGTTGGTGTTGGAAAGACGGCGCGGGGACTTGCCCTTGACCTTACCTGACGTGCCGTAGTTCAACACGCGGAAGTCGTCATCCCGGCCAAGGAATCGGGCCATCTGCCATATCTGCACAGCCAGCTTGGGGCTGGCCTTGGGATCGATGTAGAACAGCCCGCTTGCCGTTGCCAGAGCGTTGTAGGACAGGGAAACAAGCGTTTCCGTCTTGCCGGAACCTGTCGTGCCGAAGAGCAGGCAATGGGTGAGAATATCCTTGGCTTTCAGCCAAAGCTCCTGTTTGTCCTGAAGTCGATTGCCGAGGAAGAAAATGCCCTCCGGTCTGGCAAAACCGCCCCGTCCGGGCAGGGGATCGCCTCTGTCCGTACCGGACAGGCCCATCGGCATACGGAACGGCAGACGTTCGCCGTTCACGCAGGCACAGCGGGCAAGGAACAGAGCGATGCCAACCAAAAACAACGGCGTCGCCAGAACGGGGAAGAGGAACAGACACACCCCCGCGCCGAACATTCCACCGATTTGTACCTGGCCGAGCTTGAGCGCGTCCGCGAGACGTTGCGAGGGGGAGCGTACATCACGGTGCAGGCGTTTACGTTCCTGTGTTTCGTGGTCTTCCAGACCTCTGATAGTTCTGTTCATAAGTGGAACCTCTAGTAGTATTCGTCAGCTAAGTGTTCATCTTCATTGGCGTCGTATTCGGGGTTTTCTTCCGGGGGGCAGAGAACCATATCCGCGTCCGGCGGCGATTCAATGGAAGAAGTTTCAGTCTCGGAGTTTGAAGTTTCGGCAGCGTCAGCGGGCGGAACCGGGATTGTTTCCGGCATGGGCGGCACAAAGATTTCCGTCAGCCAGCCCTGGGCGGACAGGGCTTCCTTGAGACTTGCCACGGCGGGAGCTACATGCGGTTCAGTCAGAGCCTTCCCTTCCTGTTCTTCCGCCGTATAGTGCGCCCATGCCGCAAAGCCTTCGGCCCATGCAGCCCGCCCGCCGCATTGATTGAGCGCGTACCAGAGCAGCCTGTCCATCGGGCGAAGCCACAGGAACTGCGAACTGGCCAGTACGCCTTTTTGCCGCGCCCGGTACAGCAGAGCCATGAACCAGGGCAGTTCATAGGCGGCATGACTGGCCATATTCTTCTCGGACAGAACATCCTTGTGCCGCGCCCATGCTTTTTTCAGACGCTTCTCAAAGGCGGTGTCCGTCAGCACGGGACAATCCGCGTTCCCGTCAATTTCGTTGTAGGAACTGGAAACCATGTCCAGCATACTGACGCACCCCTTCTTGTCTCCATTGGCGTAGGCCAGAAAAGCGACGGCCAGAGCGCGGCGGCAGGGCGACAAGCCCTCATAGCCCTCAAAGGGCTTGCCGAGCTGTTCCGTCAGCACGGCAAGGGCCTTTTTTTCATCCAGCCGGGCGTTGCCCCATGCGGGCAGTTCCGTGGACGGCAGGCCGTTTTTCAGGGCCTGTTCCGGCGTGAACGGTTTTCCCTGTTCATCGAGCAGTAATTCATTCTCCAGCGCGAACTGCACCGGCGTCCGGGCGATTTTCCACGGCCCGGAATCATGGGATTCCGGCGAGAGCAGATACTTGCCTCGCCCCACCACAGGCCGCAGGCAAGGGAAGGACTCTGCGTTGTTCCGGAGCAGACTTTCCATATTGAAGCGGCGGACAAGACCACCCACGCGCCCCATGAAGATGGCGGCCACGCCGAACAGAACGAGCAGCAGCGCAAAAGGCCAGCGAATCCACGAGCCGGTGTAGTGGAGGACTTTTTGCATGGTTCCCCATGACAGAGAGGCCGGATCAGCTTCCGCAATGCGTGTCCAGGCTGTTTGCGCTTCATCAAAGAAGGGCGTGAAGACCTGAATCTGGGCTTTGGCCAGGGTAAGCAGCGGCCTGTTCACGCTATCGGCATGAGCGATATACAGGGCGGGCAGCACCACAAAGACAAGAATCAGGAAGGCGCACCATAAGAAAAGGTGGTCATCCCTGTTATCCCGACCGTTCATTGTCCCGCCTCCCGCTCAAGAACGGAGAGCGTGAAAATCCCTTCCCGGCTCAGACGTTCCAGATTGGCTTGTACTCGCCGGATATAGGCATCCCGGCGATGCGGCGTCCGGGAGTGATACGCGCCGATGGCCTGCCAGAGACTGCCCGTGCGCTGATACTCCTTCCGCAGCAGCCAGGCGGCGGCATACGCATTGATGCGGCCATCACGGAGTACGGCGTCAGGTGCAATGCCCATCGCGGCCAACTCGTTAAGATGAATGGTGTTGACCTGAAACGGCCCTATGTCCCATGTGCCGTTCCTGTTGCTCAGGGCTTCCCCGGTTTTTCCGCCTTCCGTGGCGAGAATGGCGAAGAGCGCGGCGACGGGCATTCCGCTGATGCGGGCGGCGTCCAGAACACAGTCAGCCGTCAGCGGACGCAGAGGCGGGAAAACGACTCTTGCCCGTTCAGCGGCAAAGGCCGCATCCGGCAGCAGCCACAGAGCGGCGAGAAGAAAGAACGCCGCTCTCATTTGAGTTTCCCCGTAATTTTGACGATATAATCCCCGCCGGTGCCGTAGACCTTGAAGGGATTGTTGCCGCCCATGCCGTTGACGGCGTTGTTGACCTGATTGTGAGCCTCGTTGATTTTCCGGTTGATGTAGGAATTGACCTGACTGCACATGCCCGCGACAATCTGATCCATACCCGGCAGGGTCACGCCGAGAGAGAAGGCGTCGCCAATGGCATTGACGGAACCGAGACAGCCGGAAAGCGCGTCCCGTTCGGTTTCCGGGTCGGGCATGAGAATGTCGTGCGTATCCGATACCCGTCCGTTGCGTTTCTGAATCGCACCGCCCACGGCGTCCTGCATATCCTGGCAGGAAGCCGCGAAACACGGAGCGGCCAGCGCCATGCACAGCAAAAACGTCACAATATATTTCATCTTTCACAGTCCTCGACTGATAAAAGTTTTAGGAAGGGAGGGGTGCGGGGAGGGAGAACCCTTTTTCAAAAGGGTTTCCCTCCCCGCAAACGCTCTTTATTTCTTCTTGCCTTTTGCCTCGAAATCAGGAGCGCCGTTCGGAGCTACGGGCCAGGTCTTTTTGCATCCGGGGTAGCCGGAGCAGCCGTAGAACTCGCCTTTCGCGCCGGAGCGTTTGACGAGCGGCTTGCCGCAGGCTTTGCAGACGTGTTCGGAAAGCGCGGGCTTGGGCCTGGCCTTGCCGGGTTTGCCGTTGTCATCGGGCAGGATGACCGGGCAATCAGGGTACGCTGTACAGCCCCAGAACCACGAGCCGTCCTTCTTGCGTTTGCGGCGGTTCAGGGCCGCGCCGCAGGAAGGACAAGGATAGGCGGGCCTGCCGTCTCCCAGAATAGGGGCAAGGAGTTCCGGCAGAATCTTCTTCTGTTCCGTAAGAAAAGTATCGAGCGTTTCCTTGCCCTGGGCGATGGCTTCAAGGCGTGACTCCCATTCCGCTGTGGTAATGGGGTCTTTGAGTACGGACGGGGTAAGGTCGATGATTTCCCGCCCCAGGGGAGTGGAGACGATGGACTTTTTATCAAGCGCCAGATAACCGCGCTCTTTCAGGGTTTCGAGAACCTTGGCGCGGGTGGCCTCCGTGCCGATGCCTTTGGTTTCCCTGAGCGTGGCCTTGGCGTCGGCGTCACCTACGAAGCGGTGGACGTTGGCCATTGCCTCGATGAGCGTGCCCTCGGAAAAACGGGAAGGAGGGGAAGTCTTTTTCCGCACACTTTCCACTGTTCGGCAGGTCACGGCATCGCCCTGTTCAACCGGCGGCAGGGATTCCTCTTCCTGCCTGTCGTCTTCCTCATCATCTTTGAAAAAGGCCGTCCATCCGGCGTCCACCATGCTCCGTCCGGTGACTTCCCAACGGGTATCGGCAAGGTTGACCGTGATTTTTCGCGCTTCATAACGCATGGGCGGGTGGAATTGCAGACAGAACGCCGTGGCAATCATGGTATAGAGAGAGCGTTCCTCCGGCTTGAGATTGTCCGGGGGCAGTTCGCCTGTGGGCGCAATGGCGTGATGCGCCGTCACCTTTTTGGTATTCCACGCGGCACTTTTCAGGGAGGCGTCAGCCGTTCCCGCGATCTGTTCCAGACCGGAAAGCGAGGAAAGCGCGGCCAGTACAGCGGCGGCTTCCTGATACTGCTCGACCGGCAGATAGCGGCAGTCCGTCCGGGGATAGGTGGTCAGTTTGCGCTCATAGAGGGATTGCGCGATGTCCAGCACTTCCTGCGCCGACATGCCGAATCGGGATGATGCCGCTTTTTGCAGACTGGACAGGCTGTGCGGCAGGGGCGCGGCCTTGCTCTTGTTTTCCCGCAGAGATTCCGTGACAACGCCCTCCACGCCGTTGACCCGTTCAAGAACGGCGGCAACCTGGGTGAAATCCACGAGCCGCCCGGAAGCGTCCAGACCGGCCTGCATCTCGGAGGGCACGAAGTACGCCGTAAATTCCCCGGCGGCATGGGTGAGCGAGGCCCGCAGCACGAAATAATCCACGGGTTTGAAGTTGGTAATCTCTCTGTCGCGGGTAACGACCAGAGCGAGGGTGGGAGTCTGGACGCGGCCCAGAGACAGCACTTCAGAGCGTCCGCTATCCCTTCCCTTGATGGTCAGGGCGCGCGTGGCGTTGATGCCTACCAGCCAGTCGGCCAGACTTCTGGCGCGGGCGGCGTCGCGCAGCGGCGCATAGGGCGCGTTGTCCCTGATGCCGTTCAGGGCGATGAGGACGGATTTGTCATCCAGGGAAGGAAGCCAGATGCGGGCTACCGGGCCGCGATAGCCAAAATGTTCCAGCACCTCATCGACGAGTAACTGGCCTTCGCGGTCGGGATCGCCCGCGTTGACCACGGAATCGGCCTCACGCAGCAGGGAACCGATGACGGCAAGCTGCTTCGCGGCTTCCTTTTTGACCTTGTATTTCCATTCAGAGGGAATAATGGGCAGATGTTCGCGTCGCCATTGCGAGTATTCGGGTTTGTAGTCCTGCGGCCAGGCAAGTTCGAGCATGTGCCCGAAGCACCATGTCACCACATCGCTGCCGCAGCGGATGCACCCGCTCTCCGTGCGACCGTTGCCCAGGCCGTTGGCGATGGCTTTTGCAAGATTGGGTTTTTCGGCAATAAAAAGTCGCATATTACATCCTCATACGCCGCGCGGAAGCGGCTTTCTGTTCGTTCAGGGGAAGGGGATTTTCCACACCCGGCGCGGACTGGAGTCGTGCGTCCAGTTCCATGTGCAGCGTCTGAGACACCTGATCGCAGAGCGCGGCCAGTTCTCTGGTGGCGGATGGGTCGAGCATGAGCGCCATGTTCAGGAAGTCGGGGTTCTGGAGAATCAGACGGGCCTTGACGGTCAGGTCGTCCGTTTCTTCAAATGCCCTGACGGATTCGGACAGAGAACGCGAAGCGGTATTGCCGGGCACGGGACGCGGTGCATCGGAACCGACCTTTTCCCGGAAGGACACGCCGGAAACGGCATCCCGCTGCTTTTGCATCTCCACAAGTTCCGGCCAGGCTTCGCGTTTGGGGAACCATCGGGCGGCGGGCTGTTCGCCCGCTTCAAACTGGCGCAATGTGGTCAGCACCCGTGCCGCTTCCGAGGCGGCCCGGAAAACGGTTCTGGCGTCCCCACCGGAAAAGGTCTGGTTCCAGAGTTTGAGCCGTGAGGCCGCGCTGTGTTCGGGCATGGGCAGGCCGAATTTTGCTCCGGCCAGCAGGGAGAACATTTCCGTGCGCATTTCCTCGAAGACGCAGCTTTTGAGCGTTTGGGTCTTTACAGGCTGTCGGGCTTCCCGCGACGCGGTGGCCTTGAAGAACTCCCGCAGCTTCGCGGCGTAGTAAGCGCCGGAACTGTGAAAATTCTCCGGATGCGGCAGCCTGACGGTATCCGCCTTGTTGTCGAAACGCGGAACGCCCTTGCCGTGTTCGACAGCCACGCCCGAACTGGCGACAAAGCGTTCCAGCAGTTCGTTGCGTTCGGCTTCGTTCATTGCGGGCGCGGGGTTTTCCCTGGCGGGAAAATTTTCAATCTGGGCCGCATTGAAGACCGTGAACGGATACAGCAGGGTATGACGCTGCACATCGGGAATGCCCTTTGCCTGCTCTTCGGAAACAAAGTTCCACTTTCCGTCCTGTTCCACCGTGAAGAACACGTCTTCCGGGCGCAGCACGGTGACGCCGTGTTCTCCTTTTTTGATGCGGATGCTCAGGTCAGGATGTTCATCCCTGATTGCCTGAAGCTGCTTGAAAGTCAGCCAGCGATTGTCGTCGTAGCCTTTTTCCATAGCGGTCAGCGTCAGGCGCACCATGTTCGCGCCGCTGTATTCCTTTCCGGTCACGGGGCAAAAGGGCGCTTCACCCACGGACGGTTGACCCTGTTCAGCGTTTTCGGCCAGCGACAACATGCTCTGGGCAATGCCGTTGACAAATTCTTCCTGCACTTCCCGGCTGAGCTGAAAACGACTCTTTTTCTGCTGTGGCGTCTGGCTCATTTTCGTTCCTCCCTGATGTCCACAATTACGGTATCCTGTTCGTCATACGGATTGAGAAATCCGGCGGCGACGGCTTCCTCGCGGCTCATGAGAAACGCGCCCGCGTCAAGCTGGCGCTCGATGTCCACCTGGGTGAGCGTGACGCGCTCTTTTTCAGGGGAGCGGACAGGAGTGTCGAACAGGCCGTAACTGTTAGGAGTGATTTCACTCATGACAATTTTTCCTCCAATTCCCTGATTCTGGCATGTAGTTTGTCCATTTCTTCAACTTTCACTATTCGTGTGACGATCTGGTTGGAGAGGATATAATGCTCCGTATTTTCCATCTGCGTTTTCAGACAGGCATGAAGCATGATGGCAAGCACAAGCGAATCATCCGCCGCAGGCCACAGTTTTTCCAATGCGGGATCAATGAGTAGTCGTTTTACATCGGCGTAGCTTTCAAAATCGGGTGCTTTGTCCTTGCCGTCGCGGTATTGCATGAATGCCCAACGAATTGCATGTTCGGCATCCATGTAGGCTGCAAGAATTTTTCTGACCCTCAATGTTTCCTGTGCAAGTCTTCCGGGCAGGCTGTCTTCAGGAAATTCATTGACGGCGGCTTCAATTTCTTCTTGACTGAACATGGTTTTCTCCTTTGAGGTTTCGTCACCAGTGACAGCGTTTGCGCCACTGGCTTTCATTGTTTCGCGTTTCCCGCCTCCGTCCCATGCAGGCCACGCGGATGGCGCGGAAGCAGGCGACTGGAGTCATGCCGGTGCGTTGCACCAGATAGAGTGCGACAATGGCGGCAAGCGCCAGCCCCGCCGTCCACCAGGCCCAATGAAAGAGCCACAGGGCCAGGGGAAAAACGGCGCGGGCGTCCAGAATGAAGATTTTGGGCGTGAGCGCGGTATCGCGCCAGAGAACGTCAGCCATTGTCCACCTCCTCCGCAAAGCGGACATCCAGAGCGGAGACGCTGGAATCCTTGAAACGCCTTCTGTTTTCGGGCAGCCAGGATTCCATAATGAGCATCCGCTGCCATAGGTCAGGGAAGTAGCTGCGAAGTGTCCGCAGTTCATCAAGAGGCTGCAAAGGACAGCAGAAGCAACTGACACGGTTGAAGAAATGGTACAGTCCGCCCCAGGTGAAGCCGCGTTTGTAGCAGTAAGCCAGCGCGTCGGCCTCCGTGACGCCCCATTCCACCAGCGGATACCGCTGTACATAATAGGTACTGTCCCTTTTGGTGGGGCCAGCCAGCCGATGCCGTTCATCGGCGGCAAAGCCGATACACTTGTACAGGGGCAGCTCAAGGCCGCTCTGATGTGTGAGTGCCAGCAGGTGGGCTTTCAGAGCATCCTGCTTGCGCCCCGTACACCAGCGAACGGGAGCATTAGGCCATCCGCGCCCGACCATATGCACCTGGCGTGTTCCCCGCCTGGCCACCGGATATTCGGAAAACATCCAGTCACCACATCTACCGGCAGTCTGGGACGCAGGCGCGTAATTTTCAGGCCGGTGAAGGTTTCAAGTTTTTCCAGATGTTCGTACATTTCGGGAAATTCCCATCCGGTATCAAAAAACATGACATCGGCCACGGATTCGCCGCGTTCAAGGAGCATGAGCAGCATGGCCGTGCTGTCCTTTCCACCCGACAGGGAAACGACATTAGATGTTTGCCTCATGGTTATTTCCTCCCTTGCCCTTGCGTTCCGCCAGAATCGCCAGGTAGCTGTCTCTGGTGATGTTCCCGTTTTGATAGGCGGCTTGAGCGGCATCCTGAATCCGCTGACCGGAAGCGGCCAGCAGGTCTTCGGTTTTCAGAATCAGACGTTCCAGCGGAGTTTCCAGCAGCGTTTCCCGGATGTCCGGTGTAAAGGCCAGATATTCGCGCAGGGCGATGCGTCCGCTGTTGTCCGGCAAGGGGAGCAGGCGTTGGGAAATGACCAGCCGCAGACAGGAAAGCAGCGTGGCCGTCACCTGTAGCCGTTCCGCAAAGGGAAAGACGTTGATGATGCGGCTCAAGGTTTCCGGCACGGAGCGGGTATGTACGGTGGAATAGGCGGCGACGCCGATTTCCGCGCTCTCCATCATGCCACGAAGGGTGTCGGGATCGCGGCTTTCCCCGATAAGCACCACGTCCGGGGCCGTGCGTGTGCTGTTGCGCGTAGCCGTAAGGAAGGACTTCAGGTGTTCGGGAATCGTGCTTTGTGAAACAGGCCCGCCGGGATTGGGCACGGCATCAAAGTCGAACTCAATGGGCGCTTCATAAGTGCTGACGTTGCGCCCGCCGCTTTCGATGATACGCCGCAGAATGGCGGCCAGCAGCGTGGACTTGCCCGAACCCATCACGCCCGTGACCAGCACCAGACCGTTGGACGGCATGGCGTGGTCAAGGATGCCCTGTTCCACGTTCAGGTCTTCCAGAGCGGGCGGCATGGAAGGAATGGTACGGAAGACAATCTTGACACCCGTGGAGTAGCCGTCTGCCACCGGCGTGGCGTTGCCGCGAAAACGGCGGCGCACACCGCGTGATTCCTCGATTTCGTGGGCAAAGTCATAATCCGATTGGCCGGATTTGATGAGCGCGGATACGGAGTTGTTTTTAGTCAGCCGTTCCAGCGCGGCCAATAATTCGTCCGTGGTGATAGGTCGTTGCGTGACCTTCCGCCATAAGCCGTTCAACCGCATCCATGCGGGCAGACCGGAGCGCAGATTGAGGTCGGACATGCCGCAATGGGTTCCCCAGAGCAGCAGATCGTTGAGTTCCGTATGCGTCCAGCGGATACGGGGTTCATGAGGGTAGAAATCGCTGGCCCCATGCTATTTTCCTCCTTTCTTTCGGGACGCGGCGGGCGCGACCGTGAACGCGGAAGGCGCGGTAATCCGATACACCTTCTGGCCGATGTTCAGCTTGTTGCCGTTGTCGGATCGGCGTGTCCCCAGGTAGGAGGACGCGGTATTGACCCGACTCAGAAGGTGCTGCGCGGTGAGCAGGTGATAGAGCATGACGCCGCGATAGCTCCGTGCCATGCGGGACACGTTGTCGGCATAGAGCTGGTCGGCTTCGGCCAGCCCCTGTGCCCAGGCTTCACGCACGGCGGCTCGCCAGATGGCGCGTTCTTCCATGTTCTTCGGCAACAGGGCGGGATTAGGTTCTTCCGGCGAGGGAAATTCATCCGCCATGAGGAATTCCCGCCAGTTGGGTACGACCGCGACGTATCGCGCCGGTTCCAGCAGTTCATAGGTTGTTTTGGCGGCTGTGGCCGTGGCCCCGTCCTCGATACGCATGGACGCGCCCGCCCGCGCGATCTGCGGCGGTAGAATCAGGGCTTCACCCTGAGTGAGCATGAGGGGCGCAAAGTTGAAAGCCGTATCCATAATGGCGCTGTAGCGTTCCGTTTCCTCCAGGAGTTGGCCGTAACGCCAGGACATGGCGGTCTGGAAGGTGACAAGCCGCGCTGCTTCCCGGATGGCTTTGGGGCGCATAAGCTGAACGGCGGTTTTCTCTTTGCCGGTCGCCGTACCTGTCATTTCCAGCAGTCCCGCAAGTTCGGCGGGATCGCCGTGACGCGGCCCGGAGGCCGGGTCTGCGGGAATATGGACGGCAAGGTACTGCCCGGAACCGTCTTCCCGGTACGAGGCGTCATGGGGTACGAACTTTCCCGTTCCCTTGTCGGCGCTGTCGGCGGGAGCCGGAGCGTTGACGACATTCGGCGACACAGGCGCGGGATTGACGGCTTCACCTTGTCTGACGGCACAGCCGGTCAAACCGGCGCAGAGCAGAAACGGCAAAACAAGTACAGCCAGTTTTTGCGATGCGTTTTTGGGGGACAGGTCAACCTGCTGAAAACGCTGACAAAGGATATTCACCACGCGCGAGGCGTGACGCATGACCACGATGCAGGCAATCAGCAATGCCAGGATACCGCTTCCACAAAGAACGACGCCGGGCGTGGACAGGTCGGCGGCGGCAAAGCCTTCCTGAAAACCTTCCCGAAAACCTTTCTGATAACTTTCCAAGTGGATGGGAACCTCACGCAAATCAGGTAACGGTTCGTTGGGGAGAAGGATGGCGGGAGCTTTCATGACCGTACCTCCGCGCCGGGAGTTCTGGCCAGTGTCAGCACACGGTTGACGGGATCAACGCGCAACACGGCTTGCGGCTGAATCTGCCATGCGATGTCTTCCAGCAGTTCATGCGCCGGGCGGTTCAAACCGCGCACCACGACCGTCAAAGCCTGCGCGGAAGGACTCCCCGCCTCTTTATAGCGGTAGCCGAGTTGCAGGCAGATTTCCTTGAGCGCCCCGGACGCTTCACCAGTCCAGGCAAGAGAAACGGGCAGGTTCAGCGAGGGATCGGCGGGCGGCAGCAAGGGATGCAAGCCCTGTCCGCGCAGTCTGGCGAGCATGGCGAGTTCGCCGTGGGCCTGTTCCGCAGCCTGTCCAAGCGTAGCTGATACGAAATCGACTTCATGAGGAACCGGAGGCGCGGTTTTCTCCGCGCAGGCCGCAAGAGCCAGACAGGACAGTATCAATAGGGTTCTGGGAAACACGAAGCTACTCCTTCATAATTAAGGTTGAGAGAGACACACCCCGCCCGCTACGGACGCTTGCGGAACTGCAACAACCAGCGGCACAGCGGCGTAAAGCGACGGTGACGTAGAATGGAAATGCGCCAGAGCGTCGTGACCATACCGAGCAGACAGGGCGGTGCAATGCAGGCCAATGACAGGAAGGAAACCGGACTGTGCGACCATGCCGCCGTAATGAGGCAGGCCAGCATCGGAACGGCGAACACCGGCAGACGCAGGCGCAAGGCCGAGATGACGCCGGGAATATCCGCGTCGGCAATACCCCAGGCCGCAAGAACGAGGGAGAAATCTTCTTCCAGCGCGGCCTGTTCCGAGGCCGCGCGGTTCCGCCGGAACGCGGCCAGCCGGGAACGGAAACCGGAACGGAGTTCCGTCAGGTGCTGACGGGATTCACCGGCGACAGCCAGAAGGCTTGAAAGGGAAACGGGCGTTTTCATGCCGACCTCCAGCCGGGACAGTTCGCCTCAAACACGGCGCGGGCAAAGCCCATCGGCGTGGCGCTGCGGAGGTTCGCCCGTTCCGGAGAAGGAGGAAGCCGGTGCATCCTGCTTCCCTGTACCGGTTCAAGACGTTTGGGTGGCGGCATGATGAAGCCTCCCCCTGTCCAGAGGCAGGTTTTCTTGGTGTACAGGTCGTTTTCACCACCCGGATAGCCCGCGTAATCACAGGGATCGAAGGTGTAATCCGGCTTGCGCCAGTAGGTGGAGATGGTGGAAACGGGGTTTTCGATGAGGTACGGCGCTCGTGTCCATTCCGCGAGGCGGATGGAGGCATAGAACAGGCGTATGGACTGGAACAGGGCGAACAAGCCCTTGTCCCTGAACCACCTTGCCCCGGAAACGGCCACATCCGTACAGGGAGGGAAAAAGGCCGCAAAGGTGATAGGGCGGAACGGAGGCAGCCAGTCGCGCATATCCGCGCCGACATGGATAATGTTTCCCTGCCGCGTTTCTCCCTGCGGATGCTGTATATCGACGCAGTAGCAGAGGTATCCCGCTTCCGCCCAGGGGCGCGCCATATTGCCGGTCAGGTCAAAGCAACTGATGACGGTTTTTTCCTTGTTGAAAATATCCATATCAGCTCCTGAAATTCTGCTGCGTCAGTCCCGGCCTGACGTTGGATGCAGGGGCCTGCGGCGTTGACATCCGGGCGTTGCCCGCGCCGGAGCCGGGATTGTTCCATTGCCGTGAAATGTCGCCGCGCAGTTCCCGCGCTCCATGAGCGCCGGAGGAAACCGCATTGGTGGAACCGACAAAGACGTTTTTCACGCCCGCCTGGTCTTCCTTTTCTCCCAACCCGTGGAACTGCTGGCCTATCCAGTTGGTGACGTGTTCGGGCAGGTAATGGATGAGGCTGAAAAACTTGTTGGCCGTCATGATGACCACGATGCCGAGGATGACCAGCATGGCGAATGTACCGGTGATGCCGATGATTTTTGTCTGCATGGTTCCGCCGACAAATATCTCGAAACCTGCGCCGAGCAGTCTGCCCACTACGTTCATGAGGATGACGGCGGCGAAGAATCCGCAGACCATAAGCGGCGGACGGATGAGGATGCCGAGCAGGAGGAAATAGCCCCGTTTGCCGTGCTGACCCGCCGCGCCCTCGCCATCGGGCAGGGCATGGGCGCAGAGCCAGAGCGGGGCCGCGACCAGAGCTTCCACCACCAGAATAATCCAGCCGACGAGAGCTGAAATCCAGCGGATGAACGGAATGGCGGGCAGATAATAAGCCAGAGCCAGGCCATAGAGCAGGAGCGGCAGAAAGACCGTGAACAGGGCAAAGGAAATATATTTGTCCAGATTGGGAACGGCCTTGCCCACAAACGGCAGCGCCTTGCCCATTGAGTGCGCCACATCCACGACGCCGAGCGCCGAGGCCAGACCCCAGGCCGAGCCGATGAGGTAGTCCCCCACATCAGATACGGCCATAATGGGATCGCTGGAGGACAATTTTTCAATGGCGACGGGCAGGATGTTCCCGGCCACAAGCTGATTCAGCGTGGCCCGCAGCCAGTTGCAGATTTCGTCGAAAGCCCGGCCTTCGTCCGTGACGGACGGCGTGGCCGTGGTGTCGGAAATGCCCCTTCGACTGGCGTAGGCGGTCTTGATGTAGTTGGCTACCCTTTCTTTGGCCGCTTCATAATCCCGCAGACCGTGCATCAGTGCCTGAAGCTCCGATACCGTGTACTCGTGCGGACTGTAGGAAATGCCGGAATACATAGCCTCGCGGACTTCCTGGTTTATCCACGAAATAGACCAGTACGACGATCCGGCGATAAACCAGCCGTATTGCGCGGCGTTTTCCTTGAACTCGTTGAGCTTGCCCTGAAGCTGTCCCTGTTGCGCGTAGCTTTGTACATCGGCCAGAATGGTCTGGTTGACCGTATTGGCCGCATCGTACAGGGCGCGAGGCTCGATGGAGGAAGCCGGAGTATCGGGATCGGCAAGCTGTTGCGCCAGTGGCGAGAGCGCGGAAATAGCCGCGCCCACGGCATTGACCTTGCCCCGGCACAGGGCGTCACTTTCGTCCACGCAGGAAACCGTGATGCTTCCCGCATTGCCGTTGAAGATGAATTTGTATTCGCCCCCGGACTGGAACCAGTTGCCGCTGTATTTCCATTCTCCGCCCGGCGTGATGTTCAGGCCGCGCCGCTCGTTCAGGTAATACTGGAGCGTCAAAGATTCCAGCGCACCATTAGTGATGGACGCATACTGAGTGACGTTCTGATCCGGAGCCTGGGGAGAAAGCTGCCCGCCATGCTCCACAAAATAATCCGTGCCCAGCTCCCAGGCGTAATTGCCAAGATTGACGGAAAAGCCGATGCAGGCCAGAATCGCCACCTGAAACAGACTCAATCCCTTGAAGATGGGAGCCAATGCCCCCATTGCGCCCACAAAACGCAAGGGCATCCACAAGGAACTGTATCGCTTGCCGAAAGGCGTTCCCTCGTGCGCTGTTCCGGCCACGGCAACGGCCAGCACCCACAGGAACAGCGCGGAAATGACGGCCAGCGCAATCAGGTTGAAGGCGCTGAACATTTCAAGCATCAGTTCGGATGCCTGCGAACCGCCGAGACTCGTGCCCCAGGTATCCCATCCCTGGCCGAGAAAGGTGTCCAGAATATGCTTGCTGGCATCGGTCTGAAGCAGGACTTCCGAAGTCGCGGGAAGGTCAGATGCCATAATCTTCCCTCCCTACTGCTGTGCGCCGACCATGCGCGTGTAGAGGTCATCCATTTCCCTGCCGGTAGTGCCTTCCATGCGAGTGAGGTAGTCCAGCGAGGCAATGACGGTCAGCCTGTCGAGCAAATCCGTATTCTTGCGCGTCAGTTCCAACTGGAACGCCTGCATGATGACCAGCTCCCGCAAAAGTCCCGCATCAGTCGCGGAAGCGACTTGCGCGAACCAGTTAGGATTGCCCACGCGCATTTGTGAGAGGAGCTTGTACAGCCCGGCTTCCGAGAGCTTGCCGTCCACTATGCCGGGCGGCGTGCCGCTCCCGCCCGCTTCCGACCACTGGTTTTCCGCCCAGGCCGTCACATCATCCGGCAGCGTGGGCGCGTGATACACCACATGATTGTTCAGGGATTCCATGACGGCGGCCACCCGCTCCTCATGGATTTTTCGTGCCGCCGCGTAGGTCTGCCCGGCGGGAGTGTTCTTCTGCTCATCCGTCGCCACAGGTAAGGGGCGGGGATTGGCCAGCGTCTTGACGGCTTCATGGGCCTGCGCCACCTGATCCTCGGTTAACGTACTTTGCAGCGGAAAGAGCGCGTCCAGACTTTCCTGCTCCGAAGGCTGCTCATCGGCCAGTACACGCTGCAGAAATTCCACCGGTTTTTTGCCCGGCATGTTGGCATGGGCAAGCTGTTTCTCACGCATGGTTGCGTGGATTTCCTGCCCGGCCTGAGTGCCGAGCTGGATGCCCGCGCCCAGAGAACTGCTTCCGCACAGCCCGGCGGGTTGCGCGGCCTTGCCGTACATATCCTCGGTTTTCATGGCTTCGCCCGCCACAGCCTGCCCCTTGAGCGTGGCGGCATTGCTTTCCTTGAGTGCGACCAGCGCCCGCACGATGGTGGCCGATTCCGTTTTGATGGTGCCAATGATGTTCTGCGCGGCCAGCAGAATTTCCGAACGGATGGCTTGTGCTTCCGTCGCTGTGTAGGCATTGACCGCCTGAATGGTTTCGGACTTCGCCGCCGTGACGATGGCCCTGACGGAGCCGCAGCCGCAGCCTCCGGCCCAGACCTGAGCCGGAAAAACCGTTATCAGCAAAGCCAAAAGAACTTTTTTCATAGTTCCCTCGCTATTTCGTTGGCAATTTCCAGAATGACGTTGACGACTTCCCCATCGGCGTCGCTCTGGTCTTCGACATTGCGCCTGCGGCGTTCCACTTCGGCCTTGGCCGAACCGCCCGGAAAACGAGCGGCCAGCCGTCGCAGGGTTTCGGACGGCCCCAGACGCTGATAGAGATTGTTGCGGATAGCCACGTCTTCCGTGGTGGTGGAAAAGGCCCACAGGGATTGAGGGCCTATGGTCAGGCTGAGGACAAGCTGTGACATGCCCGAACCTGTCCTGAACAGGGCAATGAGATTGGAACCGGCCTTGCCGGGCTTGCCCAACCGTGAGAGCGCATGACGGCAGGCCCCGTTCAGGCCGAAGCGTTCCGAGAGATTGTCGATACTTTTTTCTGTGCCGGAACCGAGGATGACGACCGTGGTAGCCAGTTCGTCGGTGATGATTTTGGGAATGTCGTCAATGGACTGCGTATACAGCCCGATGGACAGGTTCCACTTGCGGCTTTCGCGGGCCATTGTGGTCATGTCGGCCTGAAGCTGGCCCGCCACCGAGACGTTGTTGGTCACGCGATGCGCTTCATCGTAGCACAATCTTTTGGGGTCTTCCCTGATGGCCTCAATGCGTCCGGCATGGTAGTCCTGATAGTATTCGGGCATAAGCTGCACATCGGCGGGCATGAGAAAGAACCGGGAGCCGAGAACATGCCGCGCCAGCATATACATGATCGCCGACTGCCTGTCCGCCGTGGCTCCTCCGCGCGGGGCCACTTCGTCCAGGTCGAGACTGACGATCTGCGCGTCGCCCAAATCGAACCGGGTAGGTTCCTTCAGAATGACATATGCTTCAATGGCGTCTAGTAATGAGCGCCAGACATTGTTGATGGTGTGTTCCTCATAGGTGTTCTGAATGCCCTTGTTCTGCCGAATCTGCGCCCCCACATCGGCCAGCAGCGGCACGGCGTATCTCTGCGCCTGCAATGCCTCATGCACATACCCCCGCTCAAAAAGCCCATCGACCACTTCCCACCAGGAGGTGGAAGCGTCGCGGCTGATGCCTTCATGGACAATGAGGTCATGCAGTTCCGGCAACACATTGGGTTGATAGAGCCGGGGATGATTGCCGTCAGAGAGTTCCTCGTAGGCAAGGTCAATGGCCCGGCCTATCAGACCCGGCACGCCGTCCGCCGGAGCCGTGACATCCAGCGGCGTGGCCAGCAGCGACAGCAGGTTGACCAGAAACGCCTTGTGCGAGGGCAGGGGCTTGCGGCACCCCAGCGGCGTGTCAAAGGGATTGACGGCATAGTCCGGCGTCATCCTGAGCCGGTGATAGGCGGCAAGGTGTTTTTTCCCTTCGGGCAGGTTTTCTTTCAGGAGCGTGATAAGGCCGGAGGAAGACGGCCCCACGTCCACGATGGACAGCCAGGGCAGACGGGACAGTCCGGCCTGTGTGACAAAGGCAAAATTGAAGGCGTTGAGGAAGACCGATTTACCGCCTCCCATCGGAGCTACCCCCAGATCAATCCACGCGGCCTGTTCGGAGGAATTGGGCGCGAACGGCATGATTTTGCCGTCCTGAGTGCGGAAGAGGAGACTTCCTTCTTTCCACGGCGAAGCTGAACGCAACGGCCACATGCCGATGGCCTCCTGAAGCGGCGCGGCTGTGACCGGGGCCGGACTGGTCGGCATCAGGCCGGGCAGTGTCGCGGTAACGCCGAGCAGCGGGTCGCCAAGAGCTTCCGTCACATCGCACGTTCCCCATCCCTGAACAGCCTTGGAGAGTTCCGCCACCCGTCGCCTGAGCAGAAGATGAGCCTCCCGTTCACTTTCCCGCACACAGGCCCAGGTGCAGAGGCAGATGCGGAACTTCACGCAGCACACGCCTTCCAAATCCAGCGCCCGCAATGCTTCCACGGCGTTGTTGAAGCGTTTGTTGTCCGCGTTTGTGAAGGCCAGAATAGCGGCCAGCAGCGGCTTGAGGCCCATGTTCAGGCCGCCGTCTTCCAGCAGGAAGGACATGCGGTACGGCAAACGCTCGTCCCGTCGCGCCAGAACGCGGAAAAAGTCCTGGAAGGGTTTGGGCGTCTGCGGCATGAGCGTCATAATCAGCGGTCCATAGATGCGCTCGCCTATTCGGATTGCGTTCCGCGACACCATGTTCCCCTCGCGCGGCCAGAGCTGCGTTCTGAAGTCCGGGTATATGACGTTATGCAATTCCTCTCTTTTGCCCGTATCGGAGTCAGGCAAACGGAGCGGCAGAGGATCGCCGGGCACAAGCGCCTGCCATGCCCTGCTGGTGAACTCCGGCGCGATGCACAGGCGGATGTCCCGCAGGGCTTCATGGGCCGAGAGCGGCCAGGCCAGCAAATCCGCCTGCCGGAAGGCGTCCAGCACACCAGTCAGAAAACCGTTATGCGCGTCATGCAGCGCGGCGACGGCACGGGCAATCTGCTGGCAGCCCGCGAGCGTCGGTACTTTGGACATGGCCGCGTCGCGCTCCTTCAGAGCCGTCTTCCGCAGTGTGTCGGGCAGTACGGCGGGCCGCGTCCAGAGAACAATCCAGCATGTTTCCAGGGCGCAATAGCGTTGCAGGGCATGGCCCCAATCCTCCAGCAGCGGGCCGATGTGCAGGCCGAGGTTGTGCGCCGTCAGACGCGACGGCTGGAGCAGTTCGGCAATGCGTTCCCCGCTGCTTTCCGGGTCATATTCAAAGACCACTTGAAGGGCGTGCCCCGGTTTGGAAAGCGTGGCCTGGAGCTTTTCCGTCAGGCCGGAGACGATGGCCGTGTATTCTTCCACCCCCACATGCTTCAGCGAACCTTCCAGATGAAGAAGGCTGACGAGGCTTCCGTCATCGGCCACCAGTACGCCGTTATCCACGGTTTCCAGCCTGCAATAGCTGTGAACCGGCCCGGCGAATGCTTCCGAGAGAGCGCGGATGCCGCGATCCACGCCGTTGACAAGTATATCAAGCATTACGCATCCCTCTTGAGTACGACTTGCTGAATGACCACGCCGCGCGGCGTCTTTGCCGTGGACGCGCGGCAGACAAGAACTGTGGCAAGGAGTTTTTGCGTGCTTTCCACGCCTTGGCTGGATTCGTAGGAAACAATCAGGGGAAACTCGACTTTCCATGTGGCCTTGCCGCCGACCAGACCGGAAGCGATGATGACCGGCGCGCGTGTGGCGACGGCGGAAGCGGAAAGCCGCTTGTCCCGAATCATGTCCAGCACGCCCGAACTTTGCAGGGAAGCCAGAAAGGACTTGTAGGCCGCGTCATCGAAGTGAGGTCTGATGCTTTCCAGTTTTTCCCGCCACTCAAGGAAGTTGAGCGACATGGCCCCGGTAATGGTGTCCGACACCCACGTCAGTAGCCCGTTCTGGGTAAGCAGCGGCTGGTCGAGCGGCACCATAGGCGCAAGCCGCAAGTCCGGCGTGGCCGCGAAGTATTGCGGCTTCGGCTGGTTCAGGAGCAGGATGGCGGCAACGCCCAGACTGGCGCACAAGGCCACGGTCAGAGCGAGAGCCAGTTTCATGGCCCGGCGGAACTGCGTCCTGTACCAGTTCAGTCCCCCAATGACGGCGGCGGCATCCGGGGCGGGCGACGAGGCATGAATTTCTTTCATGCTTTGAGCCTGTTCCTGAGACTCCGGGGCGTCTTTTTGTTTTTTGAAGATGTTCATGCCTCATCGCCTCACGCTTACAGGCCCAATTCGCCCATGCCGGAAGTCTGGTCGCTTCCGAACAGCGTAGCGGAACCGGAACCGAGGAGTTCTCCCAGGCCGAGTGCCAGAGCGCCGATAACCACCTTGGTCAGTCCGCCCGCGTAGGTGCTTTGTCCCTGATTTTTCGTGGCCTTATACATGTCCACAGTACCCCATACGCCCATACCCGCTCCGGCAGCGTATCCGGCAAGTGTGATGCCTTTGGCCACGCCCTTGGCGTTGTCAGCCACGTTTTCACCCATTTCGCCAAACGTGACGGCGGCATGGACTATTTCGGGAGCGAACAGCCAGACGGCGGCCATGCCCATGAAAACGGCGGTGAAACGAAGAGGAGAGACGGAAAACGTATTCTTGACGATGTTCATAGTTTTTTCTCCATTAGCCAAGAATTTTGGCGATATATGTTTGCACGTCGCCTCCTATGGTGGCTCCGATGCCGCGCAGGAAGGTGACGAGGTTGACGGCGAGTATTCCGCCGAACAGATGAACGAGGCCCCGGCTGAAATTCATGGGTTGATTGGGCGTGTCGCGCATGAGACACAGCCCCCGCGCAATACCGATGAGGCCCACTGTGGCGATGGCATACACCGCGAACTGGATGTAGACCTCACCGGGTGAGGACGGCGGGCTGTAGCTCAATGACTGTTCCGAGCTTTGGTTGAATACCGTCATGGAAAGGGAATCCATGAGTGCCGGTAAGTTGAGCAGCAACACAGCGCAGACGAATGTCCATACCGCTGTGGAGCGGTTGAAACGATGCTTGTGGCTTATGGCCTGCCCAAGCGAAACCACGGCGAAGGCGACGCCCACCAGGTAGGCCAGCCGGACAAGCACGGGCCACCATTGCTGTAAATGCGGGATGACGTTGGCGACGTAATTGTCCATGCCGTCACCTGCCCTTGACGTTCAGAACGAGAACGCCCACGGGAGTGCCGCTTTCCAGTCGGACGGTGGGAGGTCTGTCGAAATTTTTCTCAAAGATTTTTCCGGCCTTTTCGCCCACCTTTCCGGCGGCTATCCATGCCTGGTCTTCCACGCTGTAGGTGTTCCAGACCATCTGGTCGGTCACGTCATTGCCGTAGCCGTAGATGGTGCTTTGGGAGCCGCTATAGCGTTTGGCCGTGCCCAGACCTTCCAGGAACGCGGACGCGACAAGCCCGCCCCATCGTGAGAAAAAATGGGTATTCACGGAGCTGGCTACCGAGGCTTCCGAAGTGGACGGGTCAACGGCATAGGCTTCAAGCTGGACGGTTTCGCCGGTAGGCAGTACGGCCCGGTTGAAAGCCAGAACAAGGCGTTCCTCGTGGCGCTGGAACGTGCCCATCAGACGAGTGTTGCGGTAGGCGCCGGACGTGACCGTCGCCAGCACAGCGGACGGCACATCCGAGTTCACTCCCACATCTACGATGGCATAAAGCAGATCGCCCGGCTTGAGCGTCACGGAAGGAGGAGACGTGTTCCCTGACCGTGCTGTCTCTGACGTTGCCGCAACGGGTGCGGCAATCGGAGTAGTTTCATCTGAAAAATCGTGCAGATAGACAATCTTGCCTTCGCCCACGGCAACGGAGGACAGTTTCGTATCCAATGCCGTCAGGTCATCCATCATGCGTTTCAGCATGGTATTGTCCGTGCGCGGCGTCTGGACGGGCACGGTTCGCACCGGTGCGACCGGCGGCGGGGCCGGGGGCGTGTCTTCCTTCTTTCCCACCACGGGCTTTCTTTGTCCCACAGGCGTGGGAACAAAACTTTCTCCCGCCTTGAGAGCTTCATTGGCCTGTCGCGTATCGTGTTCCTTCAGTTTCTGATTGTATTCCTCCGAGCCTTCGCCTCCCGCCTTGCCGGTAATGGCGTCCGTCCTTGCCGAAGTCAGTCTGGCCGTGGCGGACGGTTTTTCCGGGGTAAACAGGAAAAAGGACGCAAGGAGTATGGAGACGACAAGGGCAACTCCCAGAAGACTGAACAGGATGAGACGCCGCTTTTTTTCCGTGCTTGTCATATCGCTCATAGTGTGCCCTCATTGGGAAACTTGCAGGCGAATCGTCTGAATTTGCCCGTTTCTGGAAAGCATTAACCGCGACGTGACCGGTATTTCATAGCATTTGGTGTTGCCCGCTCCGTTGATCACGGCTGTCCAGGCAGGCCACATCAGCGTATGAGTCGTTCTCAGGTAGTGCTTGCCGTTGTGGTTCCAGACAAGCACGTCATCGGAACCCGGCTCCACGCGGACACGCACGGCTTTTTCCGGCGGAACGCGGTCAAGAAAGGCCAGCATGGAGGAATCCGCCGTTTCCTTGATGTCCCTGATGATGGGGAGGGCGGCTTTCGGGCCGTGATGGGCAAGCTGGAAAAGGACAAGCGCGTCCGCCTTGCGCCTGGGGGCGCGGACGGAATCCGATTCCAGTCGGATGACCAGAGGGATGTCCCGGTCTTGCAGCGTGACCACAAGGGTGGACGTGGCGTAACCCTGCGTGGGCATGACGTTGAGCAGGTTTCCGTCCGGCAGTTCCGGGCGCAATACCTGAAAGAAGGACGGCCCGCCGTTGGTCACAGAAGTGACAGGCCAGGGTTGGCCGGTCGAATCATGAAAAACCAGAGATGTGGCGATATTGGCCGTAGTGTGGACAGGGACGGGAGAGCGGCCCGGCTCCAGTGTCACGCGCACCGTGCGCGTGTTCAATGTCGGAGACACGGGCAGCAGGGCGCGGTCGCGCTCATCCGAGCGCGAGCGATATTCCTGTATTTGCCCCTGATCCAGCGGCATCATCTGCCGCAGACTCTCTTCAAACAGGGCTTGCGCGTCCCGCGCTTTTTTGTCCGCCGTGTCCTGGGCGGCTTTCTTTTCCGTCTGTCCGAGAACTGTGTTTTGTTTTTCGGGCGGCGTGGCGGGCGTTTCATCCGCAAACGCCGGTCGCCCGGCGAGGACGGCCAACGCCAGAAGGCAGCATATTTTCTTCACGATGAATTCCTTATGTGTAAGCGGTTATGGGAAAATCAGGCGCACTGAAGACGCTTTCTCTACGGAACATCACGCCCATGCCTTTCAGGATTTCTCCCACTGAACGACACGGATTTCCGGCTTCCTTTCGGCCATTCAGCGGCGTTTCCCGCTGTCTCCGGTATTCGGCAGTCTGGCGGCGTTGCTTGTAGTCGCGGAGAAATTCGATAATCCCCAGGGTATTTCCTGGTGGCACCTCATCCGCTGATGGCGCGCGGTTTTGGGAATGCAGGTGCAGCCAGATGCCGAACGGCATGGCATCGTTGGCGACGGGTGGAAATTTTGCCGCGAATGCTTCAAATATGGGGCGTAGCCGAGTTTTGTTTGCAAGCCATGCCTCATGCTGACTCTGCTCACGTTCCTGCTGCATCCGCATTGCCCTCCGCAGGTCTTGAGTACGTTCCTCGCCTGTCTGACCGGAAGGCCGCACCGGATCGAGCCAGCGTTGTCCGCGCAGCCAGTTGCCCATTTGTGGCACAAAGCGGCCCTGTTCGCGTTGCCAGCTTTCCGAGGAGGCAAAACGCCGGATGGCGGCGTGTAGTTCAGCCAAAGGCGGCAGCTCTCCGCTTCGCAGGAGCTGGAGCCAGGCCAGACGCGCGAAGCCCTTGGCCTCTTTTTTGGGGTACATGGCCCAGGTGGATTCAAAATCGGGAAGAGAAGAAGACACACCCCCCGCCGCAGGCGTTCTGGCCATGCGGCGAATGGGACTGGCCGTTGCTTCACCGGGCGTATGGGGGGAAAGGGGGGAGTATTTTTCTTTTCTTTGTTTGCTAAGATTGGTTAAGTAGCCAAAATTTGCCTCATGGCAGCCAGCTTCTGTCTGCTTGTTGGAAAAAGATGTCTCTTGCTTTTCAGCAAGCTCTTCAGGGCGCAAAAGGTAATAGACGGAAGAGCGATATTGCTCACGCCTTATAAAAATGAGCTTTTCTCTGACAAGCTCGGCAAGGTAGTTTTTGACGCTGCTGATGCTGCATGAAAGTCTTTTGGCAAGCGTTGCCTGTGAAGGCCAGCAATGGTCTTTCTCTGAGGCATAGTCACATAAAAGTGCGTACATGGCTTTTGCTCCAAACGTAATGGACTTTTGCAAAACAAACTGTGGAAGAATTGGGCCGTAAATATTTCCCTTTGGGGTAAACGTCTCCATTTTTTCTTTCTCCCGGCCCGAAAAAAGACAAAAACAGCAGATTCGTTGTTGACAACGAGGAACCTTACGGTTACTGTTGTTTTTACGTTACGTGCGTAAGAACTTAGTTCTGCAAGAAGCCGTTGAGTTACCGCTCGACGGCTTTTTTGTTTTTTGGGGCTTGGCGTTATTTCCTCAATGGAATGTCCTCTTGAGGCGAGTTGGCGAACTGTTCAAAACGTGGGCATCACGCATAACCGCAAGGGCAGCGCCGGGGGAGGCTTCCGGCATCTGCCCGGAGTACGGCGCGGCCAGTGGAGGCGCTCGTATGCGTGGGAGGGCGTCTGGAACCGAAGAAAGAAGGACGTGGCCGTATATGAAAAAAACTCCCGCCGACCATGTGGGGCACATGGTCAGAAGGAGTTCTGTACGGAGAACAAAAAGGAACACATCCGAAAAAAGTGAAATTTTTTCGGAAAAATTTTTGTTCTCGATAACTACGGTATATTCTTGGGGAAATAAAAGCTGACTGGCAAAAAACGGATAAGAAAACGGATAAGCAACCAAGGAAGAAAGCCGGTAAAACCTGTTAGGCCCCGGCTCCGGTATCTTCCTATAAATATAAGAAATTAAAGAAAAACTGTCCGCATTGGACGTATTAGTCTGATATGTGAGGGACTCTCTCTCTCTCTCTCTCTCTCTCTCTCCTGTCGCGGGAACGAACTCCTTTCGCGCGGCCTCCCCACCAGTCGAAAATCTTTGGAGGTGGAGGGATGGGGGCGTGGGGGAAGGGAGGAGGGACCTTTCTCAGAAAGGTCCCTCCTCCCTTCCCCCACATTATTCTCCCCCTACAACGCTTTCACAAGCCCGACGACGGAAATGATCATGAGCAGGGCAAGGACAACCTTGCGGAAGCGGGCCTCGTCGACGGTGGAGAACCAGCGGTTGCCGAACCACATGCCGCCGAACATGGGAACCATGAAGACGAGGGTAAAGATGATGGTATCAAGGCTGATGAGCCCCTGCTGCCAGTAAAAGAGCGAGGCCCAGACGTCTGTGAACAGGAAAAAGGCGATGAGCGAAGCGCGCCCAACGGCGGCCCCGAGCGGGCTGGACAGGAAAAAGAGGATGATCGGCGGGCCGCCGTTGGCGGAAGCGCCGTTGATGACCCCGGCGAGGAGTCCGACGCCCGTGGTCTGGGGCGGCGTGGGCGCGTTCTTCGGCCGCAATCCGCAGTAGAGCATGGAAGTGAGGATAAGGACTACGGCATTGATGATCAGGCGCATGGCGTCCACGGGTATGGATACCAGGCAATAGACTCCGAAGGGAGTGCCGAGGGCCACGCCGAGCGCAAGCCAGCGGAGGGATTTCCAGTGGACCTGCTTGTAGACGAAGGGCAGGTGCCCGATGCTGGCCAGCACTTCCCAGAACAGGATGACCGGAGCCACCTGTGCCGGGGGGAAGAACAGCGTCAGGAGCACGATCATGATCATGGAAAAGCCGAATCCCGTTGCGCCGCGGACGATACCCGCCAGAAAAACGGCGGTGAAGACATAGGCGAACAGAAGCGGGGTGAAGCCGGACATAAGGCCTCCTCGGATGGTGCGGGGACGGATGCCCGTCCCCGAAAACGCCCTGCGGGAGCGGGGCATCGGGGATCGGCCTAACGTGGGCGTAAGCCCCCTGTCAAGTGAGCCGCAGGGCGGAAAGGACAATGGGTTGCGCTTGCGGGTGAAGGCTTTTCGGGGTATCATCACTTCTTTATATGACAGTTCGTTCCGAAAGCTGCGCCTTGCCTATGGAACCTTCATATCCCGTCTTGAACTCAGACCTCTTACGAGTACCCCTCCATGACCATCAAAAGCAATTCTCCCCGAGATTCCCGCAACCCCCGAGATTTCAACGACCCGCGGAACAAGCCGCAAGAACGTTCCGAACGGACGGAGCGCCCGGAACGCTCCGAATGGGCCTCCCGTCGCCCCGAGCGTCCCGAATGGTCGAACCGCGACCGTTCCGAGCGGGCTCCGCGCCCTGATTGGGCCGCCCGCGGCGAACAGCGCCGCCCCCCCCGCGATCGTTTTGAAAACGGCGACCGCCCCCGTCCGCAGAGAGGCTCCGGGCTCATCGCCGAGCTGCGCGAACTCGACCGCGATCTTATCAAAATGATCGCCCGCCGCAGCCGTATGCTGACCCGCCTGCCCAATGCCGGAACGTCGGATCACGAACGCGAGCTGCGTACTTCGTGGGAAGAAAACGCTTCCGCGGTCAGCCGCGATCCCAAGCTTATCCGCCAGATTTTCGCACTGCTTCAGGAAGTGGAAGTCGCTCCCGCCGATATGGAGCAGCCTTCCGCCTTCAACCTTGCTCCGGCCCGCAAGGCGCTTGCCGTGGAACTGCCCGCTCCCGCTTCCGATCGCCTGCCCCGCGTCCGCATGGTGCTCGCGGCCAGCGGCGCCACCGAATGTACCCTTCACGGCGTGCCGCTCAACGGCCCGGTCATGGAGTGCCTGAAAGGGCTCAATCAGGTCGGTGCCCGCCTGCGCTGGGAAGAGGACGGGCGTATCCTCTGCCAGGGCGGCGAACCGGTTTCCGGCTACAACAAGTCCATCCTCGACAAGGTGGTGCACGTCGGCGACGATCCGTTCAACCTGTACCTGATGCTGTTCCAGATGGTGACGCGGCCCGCGCGCCTCAAAATTATCGGCGAGAGCGGCCTCAAGTTTGTGGACTTGGCTCCGATCCGTCATTTCCTGCCGCTGCTCGGCGCGCGCCTGACCAGCGTGGTTCCCGGACAGGAGGGCTTGCCCGCCCGTCTGGAGTCGTCGGCCATGTTGCCGTCCGACGTGGCCGTGCCCGCCGAACTGCCCGCCGACGCGCTGGAAGCCCTGCTCGTGGCCACGGCAGGATGGGAACGTGACGTGACGGTCGACTTGAGCGGACACGCCGAAGGCCGCAACATCGTCTCCAAGGTCCTGCCCATCCTCCAGAGCGCGGGCATCAAGGCCAGCCTCACGGATACCGAAGATACCCTTTCCCTGCATGTGGTTCCCGGCAAAGCCCAGTTCTCCGACGAACTGCTCCCCGGCATCAATGTCGTCGCCGCGGCGACGCTGCTCGCCATGCCCGCTTTTGTCGGCGGCAGCGTGAAGCTTTCCGGCCGTTGGGAAGCCACCGGCGACGCCAGAAGCGGCGACGCCGTCAAAGGCCTGTTCTCCAAACTGGGCGTGAACCTCTCCGTCGCCGATGGCGAACTGTCCGCCTCCTTTGGCGAAGGCATTGCCGAGGGTGAGCCCCTTCCGTCGCCCAACCCGGTTGATGACCTCACGGGTTTGCCTTCAGCGCTCCTGCCGCTTGGCTTGGCGCTGTCCCTTATCCCCGCCGTGCGCGCGAAGGGCGGGGTCATGCCCAAACTGCCTGAGAGCGTGGATAAGGTCCTTGTGGAAAGCTTCCTGAATCAGCTTGGCTTGTCTTGCGAAGACGGGCGGCTCGTTTCCATCGAACCCTCCACCACGCCGTGGGCCAGCCCGACCGTGCAGTGGGCTCTGGCGCTCTCTCTGGCGGCCTTCCTCCGTCCGAATATCAAATTGAGCAATCCCGGCATCGTCACGAACTATCTGCCCGTTTACTGGAACATTTATAACACGCTGCCGACCCCTTCGATGACCCGCAAGGCGCAGGAGGAAGAGACGGCGCCCGCAGCCAACAGCCGTCCGGCCCGCCGCCGGGTGCTGGCCAGCCATACCCCCGAATCCGAAATGCCCGACGAAATCGTCTATCCTGACGAAGACTAGGGCTGGGTCTGGGCGTTTTGAAAAGAATGTGAAGAGATTGGGGAGGGGGAGGAGAAACTTTCTTAGAAAGTTTCTCCTCCCCCTCCCCAAACCCCACCCCCTTCTCTTCAAAGATTTTTACGTTTATCGAATCCCTGTTCGCGGCGTTCCCTGAAACGGGTTTTGGGGAGAGGCCACGGAATTCAAAGGTCGTTTCTTTCCAACCGTGGAATGGAATCACCGAGCCAAACGGAAACGGTTCCGCATCCGGTACAAACCGGGCGCGGAACCGTTTCCGTTTGGCTTTTAAGGGGAAATAATCGCTTTTCTATACGTGGGGAGAGATAGCTTTCTTGAAATGTCCCTTCGGGCATCAGGGGCAGGGTACGGCGTTGGGGTCGCCACAACTGCCGGAGTTCCCCATATCGAAGGGGAGGCCGTGATCCTGCGGCGCGGTTTGCCCGGGCAAGACCGACTGGCCGCCGAACATGGGCTCGGAAGGCGCGGACGGGGCTGTGGGGCGTGCCGCGGGGGAGGCCGGTGACTTCGCTTTGACGAGTGCCGAAGGGATGCCCATGAATTCCACCAGCGGCAAACGGCCCTCGCTGGAGCTGATGACCCGCGCATCGTTGCACCAGAGCCGGAACTGGGTCGTCAACACTTCGAGGCTGAACAGATCCCAGAACGTCATGGGTTCCGTCTCCAAAGACGGCAGGAAGGAGCGGGTCAGCGGCGTACCCATCTCAATGCGTTTTTTGAGGTTCAGGATGATGGCGAGATCCTTTTCCTCTTCCGCAACCGGGCACCAGATGATCTTGCGGGCGTCGGCTTCGGACATGCCCATCACCAGCTGGCGGCAGGCGCTGCACGAGGGGGAGAAGAAAACACGGGCGGTGGTTTCGTCTTCCATTTCGGGGGCCTGAATCGCCCACGGGCCGACTTCGCTCCGGGCGAGCCCCCCAAGGGTCAGGAGGAAGAGGGCACCCCAGAGGACAAGCAGGGGGGAAGCGTGGTGCAGGGCGCTGCGGTGGGTATCCGCAAGCGTGGCGGCGCGGAATGTGATGTACGAGAGCGCGAGGAGCAGCGCGGCCACCATGCAGGCGACGCAGGGAAGCGTCAGGATCATGATTCCGAGCAGCACGCAGTCCAGCAGGACGGCGAGCCCGGCCAGCCAGCGCCCGAGCACGGCGCGGCCGGTAAGGGCCAGCAGCCCCAGAAGGGAGAAGATCCCCACACCGCCCCACCACAGGGAATAGCCGTTGATGAAAAAGTTCTGATAGAGCGTGCACCCGGCCGAAACACAGGGCACGGACGCCGCATCCAATGCGTTCCAGACGGAAAAGAGAATCCCGCAAACGGCAATCAGCAGGGGAAGATACAGCGGGCTGTGGGAACGGTTCGTCAACATGCCAGTACCTCGGTGATGCGGCCCGTGGGGCGGAGTACCCCTTCGGCGGCTGCGTTTTCCCGTTTTCTCTACCGACTTTGACAGCGGAGGTAAAGCCGCGCCGTTTACGTAAGGAAAACAGCGGAAAAACACGGCCGTGCCGGGAGTCGGCGGCTATTTGCAGATTTTTTCGCGGCGGGCGGCTTCAATGCCAGCGCAATCGCCGGAGGAGCAGGCCTTTTCGAAGGCCTCGCAGGCCTCTTGCTCCTTGCCCTCTTTGAGGGAAACCGCTCCGAGGATGTTCCACACGCGATACGATCTGTCGTCGCGGCGCAAGGCTTCTTCCAGATCCTTGCGGGCCCCGGCGGTGTTCCCCTGCTGGAGCAGGCAGATCCCCCGCGAGAGATAGGCCTCCGCGGAGGGTTCGAGCCGGATGGCTTTCGTCAGATCATCGAAGGCGTCGTCGGCGTACCCGAGCTGGCTCAGGGCCAGCCCGCGGCGGATCAGCGCCTGTGGGTAATCGGGCTCGATTTTCAGTGCTTCGTCAAGGTATTCCAGCGCTTTTTCCGGGTCGGTACACGTCTCGCCTTTCCAAAGGACATGTGCTTTTGCGAAAAGCTGTTCGGCCTGCGGGTCATGCTTGCCCGACACGCCCGTGGGGTTGGCGGGCTTGGGGGGCATCTTTTCCGGCTCCAGCAGCGAACAGCCGGGCAGCGCGAGGATGGACAACAGGGCCAGCCCTCCCGCAATCGCCCGGAATCGGACAGGATTGATTTTATTTATAAGCTTATATAGAACATTTTTACTAATGTTAAAACTTTCTATATTCATTATCATATAGTAACTCCGGAGGTAATGATGTTTCGACACAAGGTACCGGCCATCAAGGTTGCTCGTGACCGGCTTTTGGACTTGCCTGTGGAACAGGCCCGAACGGGAGCTTTGGTTCTCGGAGGGTTGCGCCGTGCTTGCGAATTGGCCGACACGCTCGACTCCTGCATAACCGAAGACATGACGTTTGCTAAGCATTTTTTCAACGAATTGGCAACCCTTCCGCATGATGACGAGAGCCACTGGATGAATCTGCTGGAGGATTTGGCTTTGATTTTCCGTGCGAAACGGTTGGCTTTTCCCGACCTGCCCGAGGAAGGGGAAGAACGCCGCCTCTTGGAGTTTTTCGAGACGTCGGAAGAATGGGGCGATCCTGAAACGGAAGTGGGCTCATGGTACTGGAAACTTCTCCCCGAACGTTTGTCGCGTTGAACCTGTCCATGTTCGGTTCCGGGGGCGCGTCGGTCAGGAACAATTGCGGGCTGTTGCGCTTTCTCGTATGATCTCCTTCCTGCCGTTGCGCAGGAGCGCCCGCCGGAAACGCGCCGTTTCCGGAACGGGTCAGGGAGGCGAACATGAAGCGTTCAGGGATTCTTGCCCTATGGCTTATTTTGAGCCTTGTTTCCGTGGTGACTTCCGGTTGCGGATACAGGGTCGCGGCTACGATTCAGGCCAATGCGGAAGCGACCCCGGTGCCTACGAAGCTCTCGTGGGCGGCTGTGCCGGGGCCTGCGCTTTCCGCTTCCGCTCCGGAAACGCTTTCCGGGCTCCAGACTGTGTCGGTGCCGCTTGCCACGGCGCTTTCGCTGTATAATTGGAAGTGGCTTTCCAATCCCGATCAAGCCGCCGAAGCCGACGTGCTGGTGCGGATCTGGTGGATGACCGACGGGCCGCAGTACATCACGGAACGGGCCGATCCTTTTTATCGCCCCGGCCTGAGTTTCGGTACAGGGATTGGTTTTGGTTCTTCCCCGTGGCACAGGGGGCCGTTCGGGTATGCACGGCAGGCGTTCTATGTGCCCGAGCCAAGCATTCAGGCCATTTATTCCCGCGTATTGGTCGTGGAAGCCTTGCGTGCCGATGCGTTGCCCAAGGCCACGCTGGAGGCATTGCTTCCCGCCGCGAAGCCTTCGGGCATCGCCTCCAAGCCCGCGCCTGCGGCGAAGCCGGACGGCGATCCTTCCAAGGGGCCGTATGCGCCGCCGATTGCGCTTGAAGGGGAAGCCCTCAGCAAGCCCCCCTATGCCGCCCCGTTGAAGGCGACGGGGGCGGATCCCGATCAGGAGCCGCCCTACGCGCCTCCGCTGTTGGCCTCCGCGTCGCAGGGCGTCCCGGGCGGGGCCGTGCTTTGGCGCGTTGTGGTGACGAGCGGCGGGTCAAAGGGCAATACCTACGAAATCCTCCCTCAGCTTGCCACCGCCGCGGCGCAGGCCGTCGGCAAGAACATGCAGGCGGACGTGTTCGTCGACAGCGACATGCGCGTGACGTTCGGAAAGTAAATTGTTGTGGGAAATTGGAGGGGGGAGGGGAACCCTTCTAGAGAAGGGTTCCCCTCCCCCCTCCAAACCTCCCCCTTCCCCTCCCAAGATTTTTGACCTTATCGAATCCCTGTTCAACGGTTTTTCCTGTTTGCCAAAGAAAGGCAGGGAAGGGGGAATGCTCGTGGCGCGCGGAGAAACGCATTGAAGGCCGGTAGGCGGTGGTTGGAAACCATTGCCTTGCGGGCCTTCTTTTTTGCGATGGAAGAAATGTTTTTTGAAGTGTGGATGTTGTCCGCATGGGGCGGCGGAACCGGGGAGTGATAGAATCCGGCGGGCGTTTGACAGGTGTTCCGAAACCGTGCATGATTATCCTACGATCCCGCGCCTGCGGGCTTTTTCTTGTCTTCCCCGCTTATGCCATCCTTTTTGGAGGATTTTTATGTCGAACACGTTTGACGTCATCATCGTGGGCGGCGGCCCTGCCGGGCTGTTCGCGGCTTGGTGGCTGGCCGACCATTCGGATTTGTCGGTGTGCATTGTGGAGCGCGGCAACATGGTCAAGAAGCGCGGCTGTCCGCTCGGCAAGGCCAAGAAATGCATGAAGTGCGACCCCTGCCATATCCTTTCGGGGATGGGCGGAGGCGGGCTGTTCTCGGACGGCAAGCTGAACTTCATCCACAAGCTCGGCAAGACCGATCTCACCCAGTTCATGCCCCGCTCCGAAGCGGAAAGCCTTATCGAAGAGACGGAGGCCATTTTTGACCGTTTCGGCATGACGGCCCCGGTATTTCCCTCGGACATGGAGAATGCCAAATCCATCCGCAAGGAAGCCAAAAAACACGGCATCGATCTGCTGCTCATCCGTCAGAAGCATCTGGGGAGCGATTGCCTGCCGAATCATATCGACGGCATGTGCGAAGCGCTCCGTGAGCGCGGCGTGTCCATCCGTACGGGCGAGGATGTCAGGCACGTCATCGTCGAGGACGGCGAAGTGCGCGGCCTGATCACCGACAAGGGCGAACTGCGCTGCCGGGCCGCGATCCTTGCGCCGGGTCGCGTGGGGGCGGACTGGATGGGCGACATGGCCAAGAAGTACGGCATGGAGCTCCAGCAGCGCGGCATCGAAGTGGGCGTGCGTGTGGAAACGCACAACGACGTGATGTCGGATCTCACCAATGTCATTTACGATCCCACCTTTTTTGTGCAGACGCAGCGTTACGACGACCAGACGCGCACGTTCTGCACCAACCCCGCCGGGTTCATCACGCTTGAGAACTATCAGGATTTCGTGTGCGTGAACGGGCACGCCTACCGCAACCGCAAGTCGGACAATACGAACTTCGCGTTCCTGTCCAAGGTGATCCTGACCGATCCCGTGTCCGACAGCCACGGGTACGGCGTCGCCATCGGCAGGCTCGCCTCGCTCATCGGCGGCGGCAAGCCCATCCTCCAGCGTCTCGGGGACCTGCGGCGCGGGCGGCGTTCAACATGGCAGCGCATCCATAACGGCTACGTCGAGCCCACCCTGACCGAAGTCACGCCCGGCGACATCGCTATGGCGCTGCCGGGCCGCATCGTGACCAACCTTGTGGAAGGGCTGGAGCAGCTCAACTTGGTCGTGCCGGGCATCGCCGACGATTCGACCTTGCTCTACGCGCCGGAGATCAAGTTCTTCTCCACACAGGTTGCCACGTCCAGCGATCTTGAAACATCCGTTTCCAACCTTTTCGTGGCGGGCGACGGCCCCGGCGTGTCCGGCAACATCGTGTCCGCAGCCGCCACCGGCATCATCCCTGCCAAGGCCATTGTGAGGAAGTTCGGGAAGGGCGAAGGGAAGGAGTAGAAGATTGGGGAAGGGAGGGGAACCCTTCTGGAGAAGGGCTTCCCCTCCCTTCCCCCAAACCCCATCCCTCCCCTCCCAAGACTTTCATAAACGGGGCGGGCAGCGGGCGGGGCGGCGCGGAAGCCCAGCCTTGATGCAAGTTCCCCGGAGCCGCAGAACAAAGCCTGAACGGATTTCGTTCGGGCTTTGTTTTTACGGGGAAAACCGGCAGTGGGGATTCGATAAGGTCGAAAGTCTTTGGAGAGGGGGGAGAGGTTTGGAGAGGGGGAGGGGAACCTTTCTAAAGAAAGGTTCCCCTCCCCCTCTCCAATTCTTTCTTCTCTCATTCACCAACAGGCTGCTTCGGGCCGTCGAGAAGCTTCTGGTAGAAAACGAGATCGAGCCAGCGGCCGAACTTGTACCCCGCTTTGACGATTTTCCCGGCAAACGTGAATCCGAATCGCTCGTGCATACGGATGCTGGCGGCATTGTCGGCATCGATGCCCGCGATCATGGTCGCATAGCCAGCCCCGTTCGCCGCCTCCAGCAGCTTCTCCATCAGCCGGGTGGCGATGTGGCGCCGCCGGAAGTCCTTATGCACATAAATGGAATGTTCGATGCTGTACTTGTAGGCGGGCCACGGACGGAAATTTCCATAGGTGGCGAATCCGGCTACCACGCCGTCCTCTTCCAGCACGAAAACGGGAAGCCCGGCCTCACGGTGCTCGTTGAACCATTGCCTGCGCATGTCCAGCGTATGCGGCGTATAGGTGTAGACTGCCGTGGTGTTGATGACGGCATCGTTATAAATATCCAAAATCGCTTGCAGGTCTGCTTCTGTGGCAGGGCGGATCATGAGGCTTTCCTTGGCTGTGCTAATCGGTTTCCCTGACAAGGAAACGGGTTAGGGGTGGAGCTTGGCGGGGGAGGGTTCCCCTACGGACGGCCCCGCAAGGGCCTTGACCGTCAGGCGGGGCCTAGCCCTTACGGACATCGGCGGCAACGCAACCCCTATCCCAAAGGTTCCCCTCCCCTTTTCCTACATCCGTTTTTCGCCTTCCGCCATGATCTGCCCGGTGAGGGGCGTGTCATAGCCGCCCTGGGCTTCGATGCGCGCCTTGAATGCCGGCGAATCGAGCAGGGCGCGGACGGCCTGAACACGGGGATCATCGAGGAAACGCGTGGGGATGACGAGATCATAGCGTTCAAGGGCGAGCGGCACGAAATCAAGGCCAAGCGCCTTGGCAGCGGCGTAGATGCCCATGCCGCAGTCGGCCGCCCCGGTGAGCACGTTTACCGCCACGGCCATGTGCGTGAACTCCTCCTTATCATACCCTTTGACGTCGGAAGGCTTGAGCCCGGCCTGCTTCAGCTTCCAGTCGAGGAGGATGCGCGTCCCGGCCCCGCGCTGGCGGTTGATGAAGCGGACACGGGTGAAATCGTCGATGCCCTGAATATTCATCGGGTTGCCGTGCGGAACGATGATGCCCTGATGCCGGATGGCGAGGTTGATGACCGTTACGTCCACATCGGGCAGGAATTTCTTGATGAACGGGAAGTTGAAGTCGTCGGATCCGGGATCGAAAAGATGCATCCCGGAGAGGTGGCAGGAGCCGTTTTTCAAGGCCGTAATGCCGCCCATGCTGCCGACGTGCGTGGAGGCGAACCGGAAGGGCTCGGGCAGGCCCATGAGTTCGTCGGCGAGCAGATCAAGGGTGTTGTCGTGGCTGCCCACACAGACAAGGATGCGGTCGAGTTCCGCTTCCGAAACGGACAGTTCCGCGGGCACCACGGCGTGCTCGTTCAGGCCTTCGGCCTGCTCGGGGATGCGAACGTCGCCCTGCGCGCGGGTGACGGTGGTGATGTTCCCGGCCCCGCGTCCGAGCGGCGTGGCGACCAGCTTGTCGCCGACCCGCCCGATGGACATGCGCACATGCTCCTCGACGCCCGGACGGGATGGCACGGTACGGGTCAGCTCGACGGGGACAACGGTTTTTGCGGGCGGCTCGCGGTGCGAAAGCCATGAAATGAGCGGTTCGAGCAGTTCCTTGAAGCATACCAGCGCGCTTACCGGATACCCCGGCGCCCCGGCCACGAGGCGGCCCCGGCAGTTGGCGAGCAGGGACGGCTTCCCCGGCATGGCGGCGATGCCGTGCGTGAGGATTTCGCCTTCCTTTTCCAGCGTGGCGCGGGTGAAGTCCTTGGAGCCTGCGGACGAACCAGCACAGAAGATGGTCAGGTGCCTGCCCGCGTCGAGGCTGTCCTTCAGGGCCTGATGCAGGGCTTCCGGGTTGTCCGGAACGGGGGCGGCGCGTTCCACGACGCAGCCCAATTCACGGGCCAGCGCCGCCAGCATCTGGGAATTGGATTCCACGACCTGCCCCTTGCCGGGATCGGGGTGCGTGGTGAAGTCGAGCACCTCGTCCCCTGTGGGGATGATGCGGACGGTGACGCGCTCCCAGACGGGCACGTCCCAGATGCCGCCGGAAAGCAGCGCGCCCACATCCCACGGCCTCAACTGGTGGTTGCGCGGAAAGAGCAGTTCCGTCGCCACAATGTCCTCCCCGATGCGGCGGACGTGCTGCCACGGAAAGGCGGGGGCTTCAATGGTGACGCTGCCGCCGTCCAGCACGACCTGTTCGATCATGATCACGGCGTCGCAGCCCTCGGGCATGGGGTGGCCGGTATTGACGGCAAAGCAGGTTTCCCCGGCCTTGAGCGTTAACGGGTGCCCTTCCCGTGCCGCGAAGGTCGAACGGGCGTTGACCGCGTAACCGTCCATCGCCGCCGAGTGGAAGGTGGGCGAGGAATAGCGGGCGTGCACCGCGTGCGCCAGTACCCTGCCCGAAGCTTCATGCGAAGGGATCGTTTCCTCGCGGATCAGCGCTTCGCGGTCTATGGAAGCCTTCACCCGTGCGACGGCTTCCGCGGGAGGGATTGTTTTGAGGTAGATATTGCGTTTCATGATAAATCCTTATGTGAATAAAATGGATTTTGCAGCCTTCCCGGGAGACGTGCGCCAAGGTTTGGCCTCCCGTGCCGCCCGTTCCGCCATAGACCTTTACAAAAGTCTTTGGGGGAGAAGGGGTGGGGTTTGGGGAGGGGAGGAGGGGCCTTTCTCCAGAAAGGCCCCTCCTCCCCTCCCCAATTCATTCCTTCAACCTCTTCAAACTGCCCGCCAGCGCTTCGGCCTTGCGGGGGCCGATGCCGGGGATCGCGGCAAGCTGGGCGGGCGTGGCGGCAATGATGGCATCAAGGGCCTTGAAATGATCCCAGAGCAGCCGGGCCGTGGCCTTGCCTACGCCGGGGATGCGGAGCAGTTCGGCGGAAAGCGCCGCGCCCGCCCGCGCCCGACGGTGCCGCCCGATGACGAAATGGTGCGCCGTATCGCGGATATGCTGGAGAAACAATAACTCGGCGGAACCGTCGCGCAGCGGCAGTGGATTGCTCCGGCCGGGCAGGAAAATCCGGTCGCCCACGTTCCCGGCCCGGCGGTCGGCGCGCCCCATGTCGTCGCGGGCCTTGGCGATGCCCGCCAGCAGGAACAGGCCTTCGGCATTGGATTCCCTGACGATGCGCTGCACGGCGGAAACCTGCCCGCGCCCGCCGTCGATGAGCACCAGATCCGCCCACGGAGGCCCGGATTCGAGGCGGCGGCGCATCCACTCGGCAAGGGCGGCGTAGTCGTCGCCGTTGCAGGCCGCTTCGCCTTCAAGGGCATAGGTGCGGTAATCGGATTTCTGGGGCTGCCCGTCCTCGAAGACGACCATGCCCACGCGGGTGGACGTGCCGCCCGTGTGGGAAACGTCCACGCACTCGATGCGCCGGATGGGGCGGGATGCCATCGGGACGGCCCCGGGCAGGGCGGATTGCACCTTGTCCAGCGCGAAGGCGGCGGCAAGGCGGTCGGACATGGGGACTTCCGACTTGGTGACGGCGGCTTCGCGGGCGTTGGAGACGGCCATGTCCACGAGCCGGGCTTCGGCGGCAGTGCGGGGCTTGGCGATGCGGACGATGCCCCCGCGCGCGTCGCCAAGGGCCGCTTCCAGCGCTTCGAGGGATTCCACCTCGTCGGGGGCGTGCCCGTTGGAATCCGTTCCGGCGGCGTGAGGCGGTTCCGCTTCGCCTTCGAGTGTTGCAATGTGATCTTTTGCCGGAGAGGCGGAGTCCGGAGCGTCCTGCTCGCCGGACATTCCGGGCAGAACCGTGTCTGCGGGCAGCCACGGCACGACAATGCGCGGGGGAATGGATGTTTGCGGGCCGTAGAACTGCCCGAGGAAGCTCCAGAGCAATTCCGGGCCTTCCGCCAGTTCCAGATCCGGCCAGAAGAAGGTGCGCCCGTCCACAAGCCGCCCTTCGCGCACGAAGAGGAGCCCGAGGGCAAGGCCGCCTTTGGCCGGGGCCACGCCCGCCACGTCCATGTTGCCGCCTTCCGGCAGGACCACGCTCTGGCGTTCCACCGTGCGCTCGATGGCCTTGATCTGATCCCGGAACACGGCGGCCTGTTCGTAATTCATGGCCTCGGACGCGTCCGCCATGGCGTGGCGCAGCGTATCGAGCAATTCACGGGAGCGCCCGGAGAGGAGCAGTTCCACGCGGTGTATGAGGGAGGCGTATTCTTCAACGGGGACGTTTTCCGTGCACGGCGCGAGACACTGCCCGATATGATGGTAGAGGCAGGGCCGGACGCGGTTTTTGAAGGCCCGGTCCACGCAGCGCCGTAAGGGGAAGACCCGGTGGATGGTCTTCCATGTCTCGCGGGCCGCCTGCCCCGAGGTGAAGGGGCCGAAATAGCGGGCGTTGTCGCGCCGGGCCTGACGCACGACCTCAAGGCGCGGATAGGGGGCGTCCTTGGCGATGCGGAACAGGACATACTGCTTGTCGTCGCGCAGGACGATATTGTAGTGCGGGCGGTGTTTCTTGATGAGGCTGGCTTCGAGGAGCAGCGCTTCCTTTTCCGTGGTGGTGGAAAGCGTCTCCAGCGAGGCGGCGTGCCCGATCATGGCGACCGTTTTCGGGGTCAGGGCCGAAGCGTCCCGGAAATAGGAAAGGATGCGCTTGCGGAGGTTTCGGGCCTTGCCCACATAGATGATCCGCCCCTGCGCGTCCTTATAGATATAGATGCCGGGCGTGGTCGGAAGAGTTGAGGATGCTGGACGCTCCATGCGATCTCCAAAAAAAGTCTGAAAAAGAGGCAGGATGAAAGGCCGCATCCAGTCTACAGGGTGGTGGGCGGCCTGTAAACCGTCCTCCGGTTGGCGCTTGCCAGATCGCGCCGGATGCGTGTACTCTACTCGTATCCATTTATATTTTTTGCCGACGAGAGGCCAGTATGGCGCGGAAAGATCCCTACGACCCGGAAGAAGGCATCATAGACCTTTTTGATATCGTCGATGACCCCGAGGCGTCTCCTGAACCGGAGCCCCGCGGGGCTCTTCATGATGATGGCGGGCAAGCCCTGCCGGGGCAGCCCGAAGCGGCCGATCCGGAAACCCCGACCGGGGAAGAGTCCGAACGGGTGGTGTCGCGGTATCCTTTTGAGAACAGCGATGATTTTCTTGAAGAGATCGAAAAGACGCCCCTCATGACGCTGCTGCCTCCGAAGGACGAGGCTTCCGCGTTGCCGGAGGAGCCTGTTTCGGATGGCGCGGAAGAAGAGGCTCCCGCCGAGAGCCTTGGCGAACCCGTCCGCGAAGAGCCGGACGAGGCGCTGATCCGCGCCTTTGAAGCGGAAATGGCGAAGGCCGGGGCGGTCGTACACGGGTATGGTGTGGAAACGGCTCCCGGCATGGCCGATGCCTCCGGGGTTCCGGACGAGACGGAAGCTCGGGCCCTATCCACCGGCGCCGTGGATCAGGAGTTTGCCGAGATGCACCTCGAAGCTCAGGAACCCCCCGTCCCGGAACCCGCTGAAAGACCGTATGCCGAGGATCTGGAATTGCTGTTCGGCGACGCTCCGGTTGCGGATGCCCCACAGGTTGAGCCCTCGCCGGTTGCGCCGGAGCCCGCTATGGAGGCTCCCATGCTGGTTTCCCCAGAAGGGGAGGAGGGCTCGAAAGCCGAACCCGGCCTTTCCCGACAGGCCGAGGCCGCGCCGGAAGGGGCTGCTGAGGAACCGTCGGAAGCGCTGCCCTCTTCCGTATCGGCGGATGAGGTTGCCGAGCCGTTGCCGGAACCTTCCGGGGACGGCTCGGATCGGGCGCTTGCGTTCGTGCCCGTGGCTGTGCCGGGCGTTCCCGTCAGCGCCGCCGTGCCGCAAGCGGAGCCCTCATGCGGCCATGAAATGGAAGAACGTATTATCCGGCTGGAGGAAGCCTTGAGCCGTCTCAATGAACGGGTGGTCGCCTTGGAACAGCGCGCGGATGGCGCCGCTGAGCAGGATCTCAACGTCTCCGCGATCTCCGGCGACATCCAGTCTCTGCTTACGGAAGGCAATGCCCTGTGCGGCCAGTTGAAATCGCTTGCGGCGGAGCTTGGTTCCACGCCTTCGGGCGTTTCCGCTGAGGCCCCCGAAGCCGCACCGCTTCCCGGTTCCTCCGCCGAGGTGGCCGAAGAGCCCCCATTCCCTCCCGTCCCCTCCCGTTCCGCTGAGATCCCTTGGGAATCCTCCTCTCCGGAAGCCGATCCCGATGACGGCCCGGATGTGCTTGGCCTTGCGCTGGAATCGCTGGAGCGGCGGCTCGCGCTGTTGGAGAGCCGGCCCGTGCAGGCTCCCGACGCCGCCGGCATCGTGCAGGATGTCCTTGCCCTCGTCCGTGTGGACATGGAAAAAGCCTCCGAGGAGCAGGAAGCTTCGGCCCGCGCCCTGGAGCAATTGGAGCGGCGCGTGCAGGAGTTGGAGAGCCGCCCGCTTCCGCAGCTTATCCTGCCGGATCTCCCCGACACCGAAGCCATCACCGCCGACGTTATGAGCCGTATTCAGAACGAGCTTGACCGCATTGCCGCCGAGGCCGCCGCCCGCGTCCTGCGGGAGGAGATAGCGGGGTTGATGGGGAAGTAGAAGTGGAAGATTGGGGAAGGGAGGGAAAACTTTTCTGAAGAAAAGCTTTCCCTCCCTTCCCCAAACCCCATCCCTCCCTTTCCAAAGACTTTCGGTTTTATTGAATCCCCGTTCCCGGGGGTCCCTGTGGGCGGAAGGTTGAGCGGGTGCATTGGCTTCTTGGTTTCCGGCATAGACGGAAAAGAAAAAAGGGCTATGTAGATTAACCTGTTGGAATGGAATGGCCCAAATAAGGAAAGGACAGATTTCGAGAATCTGTCCTTTTCTTTTGTTATGGGATCGGGAGGAGGTATGCCCCCTCCAATTGCTTTCTACTCGTCCCCGACCTGCAAGGCGGCGAGGAAGGCCTCCTGGGGCAGCTCGACGTTGCCCATGCGCTTCATGCGCTTTTTGCCTTCCTTCTGCTTTTCGAGGAGCTTGCGCTTACGGGTAATGTCGCCGCCGTAGCACTTGGCGGTTACGTTCTTGCGGAGCGCGGAAATGGTTTCGCGGGCGATGACCTTCTGGCCGATGGCGGCCTGAATCGCCACTTCGAACATCTGGCGCGGGATGGTGCGCTTGAGCTTGAGGGCAAGCGCACGCCCGTAGGCGTAGGATTTGTCCTTGTGCACGATGACCGCGAGGGCGTCCACGGCTTCGCCGTTCAGGAGGATATCCAGACGCACGAGGTTCGAGGCCCGGTAGTCGATCACTTCGTAGTCCATCGAGGCGTAACCGCGCGTGGCGGACTTCAGGCGGTCGAAGAAGTCGAACACGATTTCCGCAAAGGGCAGCTCGTAGGTGATGACGACGCGGTTCTGGGCCAGATACCCCATGTTCTTCTGGATGCCGCGCTTTTCCTCGCAGAGCTTCATCACGTTGCCGACATAGTCGCTCGGGACATGGATGTCGATGCGGACGTAGGGCTCATAGAGGTTGGTGATGCGGGCGGGATCGGGGAGCTTCGACGGGTTGTCGATTTCCGTGGTCTTGCCGTCCGTCGTCTCCACCCGGTAGATGACCGAGGGGGCCGTGGCGATGAGGTCCACCTGGAATTCGCGTTCGAGGCGTTCCTGAATGATCTCCATGTGCAGGAGGCCGAGGAAGCCGCAGCGGAAGCCGAAACCGAGGGCCTGCGAGGTTTCAGGCTCCCACGAGAAGGCCGCGTCGTTGAGCTGGAGCTTTTCCAGCGCGAACTTGAGCTGTTCGTAATCGCTCGGATCGGACGGGTAAAGGCCGCAGAAGACCACCGCCTTCACTTCCTTGAAGCCGGGCACGGCCTCGGCGCAAGGGCGTTCCGCCAGCGTGATGGTGTCGCCGACCTTGGCGTCGCCCAGTTCCTTGATGTTGCCGCAGAGGAAGCCCACCTCGCCCGCGGAAAGCTGATCCATATCGCGGGACTCGGGCGAGAACACGCCGAGCCGGATGACTTCGTAGGTCTTCTTCGTGGCGAACAGCTCGATCTTGTCGCCTTTGCGGAGCGTCCCGTCCATGATGCGGAACATGACCACGACGCCCTGATAGGAGTCATACCACGAGTCGAAAATGAGTGCCTTGAGCGGCGCGTTGGGGTTGCCCTCGGGCGCGGGCAGGCGCTCCACAATGGCTTCGAGCACATCGGGCACGCCGTCGCCGGTCTTGGCGCTGACGGGCAGGGCTTTGGAGCAGTCCAGCCCGATGTCTTCTTCAATTTCGGACTTCACCCGCTCCACGTCGGAACTCGGGAGGTCGATTTTGTTGAGGACCGGGATGATCTCGTGGTTGTGGTCGAGGGCGAGGTAGACGTTGGCGAGCGTCTGCGCCTCCACGCCCTGCGTGGCGTCCACCACCAGCAGCGCGCCTTCGCAGGCCGCCAGCGAACGGGAGACTTCATAGTTGAAGTCTACGTGGCCGGGCGTATCGATGAGGTTCAGCAGGTACTGCTTGCCGTTTTTCGACTTGTAGGGGATGCGGACGCTCTGCGCCTTGATGGTGATGCCGCGCTCGCGTTCGATGTCCATGCGGTCAAGGTACTGGTCGCGTTTTTCGCGTTCCGACACCAGCCCCGTGATCTCAAGGATGCGGTCGGCGAGCGTCGACTTGCCGTGGTCGATATGGGCGATGATGCTGAAATTGCGGATATGTTCCTGTACGGGCATTGAAGCATGTCCTTTTTTCGAGAATGGGTAGTGCCTCCGGCGGCAAGGGGCTGCCGCCCCTTGGCCCTGCTTGGGGGGAATGATTCCCCCCAAACCCCTCGGTTATGGAAACGCGAGAGGTTGAGGCTTTATGTCGGTTGTGTCGTTTTCTTAAAAAATGGAATAAACGGCGTTGCCGTTTATTCTGTGGGTAATGGAACCTCGTTGTGTCGTTTCCGTTTACGCCGGGGCCGGGGGAGGCTCTCCCCCCGGCGGAGTCTGAGGCGGAGCCTCAGCGGGTGCAGGGCGGCGCCCTGCGCTTACTTCTTCCCGAAGCCGGGAATGGCGAACTTGCGTTCGAGCTTCTGGAGGAACCACGTGGCGAAGGAGACGAGGACAAGATAGTAGATGCCCGCCACAATGTAGACTTCCGTGGGCCGGAACGAACGCGAAACAAGTACCTTGGCCTCGCCGGTAAGCTCGATGCAGGTGATGATGTAGGCGAGGGAGGAATATTTGATCAGATAAATGATTTCGTTGCCGCAGCCGGGCAGGGCGCGCCGGGCGGCCTGCGGGATGACCACCCAGAGGATGGTCTGCAGCTTGGTGAACCCGAGGGCATAGGCCGCCTTGATCTGCCCCTGCCGGATGGAGAGCAGCGCGCCGCGGACGTATTCCGACTGGTACGCGCCCGTGCAGAGGATGAAGCCGAGCACGGAGGCGGGATAGGGCTCGAGGTAAATGCCGAGGTTGGGCAGGCCGAAATAGAGGATCATGAGCTGCACCACGAGCGGCACGCCGCGGAAGATGGTGGTGAAGCCGTTCCCGAGGCTGCGGAGCCACTTGGGGCCGAAGACGCGGGCCACGCCGGTGAGGACGCCGAGCACGAACCCGATGGTCGCGGAGGGCACGATCAGGGCGATGGACATGACGAGCCCCCGGTTGAGCGCGGGGAGGACCGTCTGGAAGATGAAGTCGGGATCAAGCCACTGCATCGTCTAGTCCTTTTTCGGGGCGTCGGGGATCATGGACGATTCGCTGCCGTCGTCGGTGATGTCGTGGGACAGGTCGCCGGTGAGGAGTTCGCTGACCGTGGGCTCGTCGCATTTTTCGGTGCCGCGCAGGTCGAACAGCTTGCCGCAGAAATCGCTGGTGCGCGTGCCGGAGCCGGGGGCCAGCAATACGTCGGGCGCGCCCTGCTCGATGATCTTGCCCTGTTCCATGAACAGGATGTCCGTAGCGAGGGCGCGGGCGAAATCCATCTGGTGCGTGGCCATGATCATGGTCATGCCGCCGTCCGCGAGGTCACGGATAACCGAGAGCACTTCGCCGACAAGCTCGGGGTCGAGGGCGGAGGTAGGCTCGTCGAGGAGCATGACCTTGGGGTCCATGGCAAGGGCGCGGGCGATGGCGACGCGCTGCTTCTGCCCGCCGGAAAGCTGGGCGGGGTAGAGCGCGGCACGCTTGGCGAGGCCCACGCGGCTGAGTTCGGTCAGGGCGCGGTTGCGGGCTTCGGCCTTGTTGCAGCCCATGACCTTGCGCAGGGCGATGGAGACGTTCTCCTCGGCGGTGAGGTGATCGAACAGGTTGAAGTCCTGAAAGATCATGCCGACCTGCTGCCGCAGGGCGCACAGTTCCCTTGTGTCGCGGGCGTTGACCTTCTTCCCCTCAAGCCAAATGTCGCCGGAGTCCGGGGGCAGGAGGTAGTTGAGGCACTGGAGGAACGTGCTTTTGCCGGCACCGGAAGGGCCGATGACCACTTTCACGTCGCCTTTGTGCACATCGAGGGACACGTCGTTGAGGATCGTTTTGCCGCCGAGTTTCTTGACGATGTTGGTGGCGCGCAGGATAGGGGTGGTGTTCATGGTGACGTGCCTCACATGGAGCCGCTGACGGCGTAACCGGGAATATGGACCTTGCGTTCCAGCACGCGGAGGATGTGCACGCCCACAAGGGTGATGCCGAAGTACAACAGGCCTGCCGTGATGTAGAGCGGCAGGTGCTCGTAGGTCCGCGAGGCCACGAAGTGGGTGCGGGCCATGATTTCCGGGGTCCCGAGGACGAAGCACAGGGCCGAGTCCTTGAGCAGGATGGAAAATTCGTTGGACCAGCCGGGGATGGACAGGCGCAGGGCCTGCGGAAGGACGATATGCCGGATGGCCTGCCCGTCGTTCATGCCGAGGGCGCGGGCCGCGCGGAACTGGCCCACCGGGAGCGTCTCGATGGAGCCGCGGAAAATCTGGGACTGGTAGGCCGCGCTCGCCATGCCGAGGACGAGGCAGGACGCCGTGATGGTGGACAGGTTCAGGCCGATGACCTCGAACAGCCCGAAATAGAAGAGGAACAGCAGGAGCAGGATGGGCATTCCCCGGAAAAACCACACGTAGACGCCGATGAGGCGGCGGATGAACGAAGGGCCGTACACCTGCAGCACGGCGAGGGGAAGGCCGATGCAGAACCCAAGCGCCAGAGATCCGATGACGGTGATGAGGGTTACGACGCTGCCCTGAAGGATATAGGGCAACGCGTTGAGAATAACCGGGATTTTGTCCACTATTTCCAGCATCTCGACTCACGGAATGGGGGTTGAGGGTCAAAGCGTTCCCAAATGGGAATGCCTGAACGCCGAACGCATGTCCGGCGCGCCGCAACACGGCGTGGATTCCGCCGAAAACGGTGTTTTCCGGCTGAATGGATTTTGAAGCGTAGTGCCTTTCAAAGGAAACACGCTCTGCGCAGGGCCCGTAGAAGGGCTTGCGCGCCCGGAACCGGAGGGTCTGGGCGGATGCCGAAGACCGCGCCCGCTCCGCGAAAAGCGTTCTAGCATACGCCAGTCTTCCCGAAGAGGGAAGCCCTGACAACAAGGCGGCGACGGCGGAGAGAGGCCGCGTCGCCGGTCTTGCGTAAGCGCGTCGAAAACGCCGGGGGCCGTGCGGCCCCCGGCGTGAGCGTCATTACTTGTTGCCGAGGTACTTGGCCTGGAGTTCCTTCCAGTAGGGATCGGCCTTGAGGAGCTTGTAGCCTTCGTTGACGAGCTTCATGGTTTCGGCGTCGTCCTTGCGGATGGCCACGCCGAACTCGTCGGAACCGAACACGCCCACTTCCTGCACGGGCTTGCCCTTGCGCATGGCGTCTTCGGCGGGGGCGGCGTCAAGGCCGATGGCGTCGATGCGGCCGTTCAGAAGGTCTTCGATGGCCATGGGGCCGGAGTCATAGAAGCGCAGCTGATAGTTGTACTTCTTTTCGGCCTGCGCCTTCTGGAGCATTTCGTGTTCGTTGGTGCCGCGCTGGACGCCGAGTTTGATCTTGCCGTTGTAGATCTGGTCTTCGGTGACCTTGGAGCCCTTCTTGGTGATGAAAATCTTGCGGATGGTCCAGTAGGGATCGGAGAAATTCGCCTGCGCCTTGCGTTCGGGGCTGATGCTCATGCCGGAGCAGACCATGTCGATCTTCTTGGCGAGCAGGGCGGGGATGATGCCGTCCCAGTCCATCGGCTTGTGCTCCACGGTAAAGCCCATCTTCTTGGCGATCCAGTTCATGGAATCGACGTCGAACCCGGCGGGCTTGCCGGTTTCGTCCACGTAGGCGAACGGAGGATAGTTGGCGTCGATGCCGTTGATGAGGTGCTTGCCGGCGGCCAGGGCGGGGGCGGCAAGAGTGATGGAGAGCAGCAGAGCTCCGAGCCAACGAAGAGCAATCCGTTTCATTTTTTCCTCACTGAGGGTTGGGCGTGGTCAAACCTGCACCTAAAACCGGACAGGAAAACACAAGACGATTCCGGAAGCGGCCGAAGCGGAAGTCCGGCTGATTCCAAACCTTTCTCCTAGCACAGATATTTTTGCCGCGCAATCATGCCGCGCCCGGACGGCCCCGTTCCGCCGGGGTGCGGAATCCTTTGCGAAAACGCGCCGCTCCGCACGGAGGGCTGGGCTCTGGCTTGTTGACAATATTGTCTTTTTGACGGTATATTCCAAACTGTATCTGACTGTTTTTCGTACGCGCAGGCCGCCCCGGTTCCCCCGGATTTTCTCCCGAGGAACGGGGCGTTTTCCTTCCGGAGCGTATCGTTCGCCAAACGGCGCGGAAATGTCACCCCGCAGCCGCATGGGCGGCGTAGGCTTGGAACGCGTTGCGATGGCTGTGTCACGGGGCAGGGGTCCCGCGCCTGTTCAACCGATTACCTTGAGAGGTTCCGTTACGTGGCGATAAAACGCACTCTCCAGCAATGGAGTGTGGAAGATTCCACCGAACTGTACGGCATCCGTAACTGGGGGGCCGGCTACTTCGGCGTTTCGCCCGAGGGCGATGTCGTGATTTATCCTTCCGGCGAAAACAAGGGCGTGGCCGTCAGCGTCCCCGAGGTCATTCGGGGTATGCGCGAGCGTGGCTACGACATGCCGGTCCTGTTGCGCATTGAAAACATTCTTGATTCGCAGATCACCCTGCTGCACGAGTCGTTCCGCAAGGCCATCGCCTCGCTCGGCTACAAGGGCGAATACCGCGGCGTCTTCCCCATTAAGGTGAACCAGCAGCAGCATACGGTCGAGAAGATCGCCCAGTTCGGCTCGCGCTTTCACCACGGCCTCGAAGTCGGTTCCAAAGCCGAACTCATTTCCGCCATTTCCCAGCTCAAAGACCCGGAAGCCTGCCTCATCTGCAACGGCTACAAGGACGAGGAGTTCATCGACCTCGGCCTCTCCGCCGTACGTATGGGGTTCAAGTGCATTTTCGTCATGGAAATGCCCGGCGAGCTGGAGCTGATCCTCGAACGCTCCGCCGCGCTCGGCGTGCGCCCGCTCCTCGGCGTGCGCGTCAAGCTCATCACCAAGGGCAGCGGCCACTGGGCCGGTTCCTGCGGCGAACGCTCCGCCTTCGGCCTGACCACGGCGCAGGTGGTGGATATCGTGGACACCCTGAAGCAGCACGACATGCTCGACTGCCTCCAGCTCCTGCACTACCACCTTGGTTCGCAGGTCCCCAACATCCGCGACATCCGTACCGCCGTCATGGAGAGCACCCGCGTCTATGCGGGCCTCGTGCAGGAAGGCGCGAAGATGGGGTATCTCGACCTCGGCGGCGGCCTCGCCGTGGACTACGACGGCTCGCACACCAACTATGTGAGCAGCCGCAACTATTCGATGGACGAATACTGTACCGACGTCGTGGAAGCGGTCATGACCATCCTCGACCAGCAGGGCATCGAACACCCGCACATCGTTACGGAATCGGGCCGCGCCACCGTGGCCTACTATTCCATCCTTCTGTTCAACATCCTCGACGTGAGCATCGCCGAAACGGGCGAGAGCATCCCCGATGTCCTGCCCGAAGACGTGCCGGAACCGGTGGTCAACCTCCGTGAAGTCTTGCAGGGCCTGTCCGTCCGCAACCTTCAGGAGTGCTACAACGACGCCGTCTACTACCGGGACGAAATGCGCCAGCTGTTCATAACCGGACGCGTTACGCTCCGGCAGCGGACGCTCGCGGACAAGTACTTCTGGGCGATCATCAACCGCATCGCCGAGGAAAAGGAAAAGCTCAAGCACACGCCCAAGGAACTCGCGGACATCGACAGCACGCTTGCCGACATCTACTACGGCAATTTCAGCGTGTTCCAGTCACTCCCCGACGCGTGGGCCATCGATCAGCTGTTCCCGGTCATGCCGGTGCACCGCCTGACGGAATTCCCGTCCCGCAAGGCGGTCATTTCGGATATCACCTGTGACAGCGACGGGCGCATCGACAAGTTCATCGACCCGCAGGGTATGCGCACTTCCCTCGATCTGCATCCCCTTGTGGACGGCGATGAATATTATCTCGGCGTGTTCCTTGTGGGCGCGTATCAGGAAACCCTCGGCGACCTGCACAACCTGCTCGGGGACACCAACGTCGTGTCCATCCGCATCAGCGAGGACGGCTCCTACCAGTTCGTCCGCGAGATACGGGGCGACTCCGTGGCCGACATCCTCGACTATGTGGAATACGATCCCCGGCGCATCCTTGAGGATCTCCGAGAAGCCGCCGAGCGTGCCGTGCGCGAGAAGCGCATCACGCCTTCGGAGCGTTACAAAATCCTGCAAACGTTCGAAGACGGTTTGCGCGGCTATACATACTTCGAGCGGTAGGAGGACCGGGGACGCCGTCCCCCGGCCCCATGCAAGGGGCCAGCGGCCCCTTGACCCGGCGTATTGGTTGACGGCTGTTTGGGTGGCATAACGATTTTTTGTTGCATAGCAGTCCCCGGAGGGGCTTTCCCCGAAGCGCACGGCATACCGTGGCGGGAGCGGCGCAGCCGCTGCCGTCGTCGCGCTGAGGGGGCGGGAGTCATTCCCCCAGCCCGCCGGAAGGCATTCAAAAGGAGAAAAGAATGGCACGAGTTCTTATTATCGGCGCGGGCGGCGTCGGCAGCGTTGTGGCGCACAAGTGCGCGCAGAATCCCGAAGTTTTCACCGAGATCATGCTGGCGAGCCGCACGGTTTCCAAGTGCGACGCCATTGCCGCGAGCATCAAGGAACGCACGGGCCGCATCATCGAGACGGCGCGCGTGAACGCCGACGACGTGCCCGAGCTGGTGGCGCTGATCAAGCGCTACAAGCCCGTCATGGTGATCAACGTGGCCCTGCCGTATCAGGATCTCACCATCATGGACGCCTGCCTTGAAGCGGGCGTGCACTACATGGACACCGCCAACTACGAACCGCTGGATGTGGCGAAGTTCGAATATAAATGGCAGTGGGCCTATCAGCAGAAGTTCAAGGACGCCGGCCTGATGGCCCTGCTCGGCAGCGGCTTCGACCCCGGCGTGACCAACGTGTTTGCGGCCTATGCCCAGAAGCACCTGTTCGACGAGATCCACGTCCTCGACATCATCGACTGCAACGCGGGCGATCACGGGCAGCCCTTCGCTACGAACTTCAACCCGGAAATCAACATCCGCGAAGTGACCGCCAAGGGCCGTTACTGGGAACGCGGCGAGTGGGTGGAAACCGATCCGCTTTCGTGGTCCATGACCTACGATTTCCCGGACGGCATCGGGCCCAAGAAGTGTTTCCTCATGTACCACGAGGAGCTTGAGTCCCTCGTCCAGAACCTCAAGGGCATCCGTCGCGCCCGTTTCTGGATGACCTTCTCCGAGAACTACCTGAACCACCTCAAGGTGCTCGGCAACGTCGGTATGACCGGCATCGAGCCCGTGGAGTTCCAGGGCCAGCAGATCGTGCCCATCCAGTTCCTCGGCAAGCTCCTGCCCGATCCGGCCTCCCTCGGCCCGCTGACCAAGGGCAAGACCTGCATCGGCTGCGTGATGAAGGGCGTGAAGGACGGCAAGGAAAAGTCCGCCTACATCTACAATATCTGCGATCACGAAGTCTGCTACGCCGAAGTCGGCAGCCAGGCCATTTCCTACACCACCGGCGTGCCCGCCATGATCGGCGCCATGATGATGGTGACCGGCAAGTGGATGCAGCCCGGCGTCTGGAACATGGAACAGCTCGATCCCGATCCGTTCATGGAGCAGCTCAACCTCCGCGGCCTCCCTTGGGTCGTGCAGGAGTAGTTTGGAATTGGAAGGCTGATTGAGAAAGACTTGGAGGGGGCGGGGGAACTTTTCTGAAGAAAAGCTTCCCCCGCCCCCTCCAAACCTCCCCCACCCCTTCCAAAGACTTTTGTAAAGGTCGATGCCGGGCTGGGCGGCTTGTCGTCTGGCCCTTATCAATGCGTCCCCCGGTGTTTCACCAAAAAGAACCCCCTCGCAATTGCTCCCTCAAGGCCCGCCGGGAAAGCTCCCGAACAGGGATTCGATAACGTCGAAAGTCTTTGAAGGAGGAGAGGAGGGGGTCGGGGGAGGGGAGGAGGAAACTTTCTGGAGAAAGTTTCCTCCTCCCCTCCCCTGATAAACCCATTCCCCCACTTCCTATGACCGAAACCTATCTTGAACAGTTGAAGCCGGAGCGGTTCCCGTCGCCGGGCTTCGTTGTGGACGAGGCGAAGCTGCGTTCGAACGTGGCGATTCTGGACGAAGTGCAGCGGCGCACGGGCGCGAAGATCCTGATGGCCCTGAAATGCTTCGCCATGTGGGACGTTTTCCCGATCATTTCCCGCAGCGGGGAAGGCGCGCTGTACGGCTGTTGCGCCAGTTCGCCCGACGAAGCCCGGCTTGCTAGGGAATGCTTCGGCGGCGAAGTCCATGCGTTCGCGGCGGGCTACTCGGAAGCTGACATGGTGGAACTGCTCGAAACGGTCGATCATGTGCTGTTCAATTCCTTCGCGCAGTGGGAACGCTTCAAGGGCATGGTCGAAGCCAAGAATGCCGGACGCGCGACGCCCATCGAATGCGGCATCAGGGTGAACCCCGAGCATTCCGAGGGCGCTGTGCCCATGTACGACCCCTGTGCTCCGGGCTCCCGGCTCGGCGTGCGGCTGCGGGAGTTCGAGCGTTTTGCGTCCGCCGGGGGCTGCCCCGCCCAGACGCCGCCTCCCGGCCTCAAGGGGCTTTCGGGGCTGCATTTCCATACCTTGTGCGAACAGGGCGCGGACGCGCTGGATAGGACGCTCAAGGCGTTTGAGATGAAGTTCGGGCGGTACTTGAAGGGCCTCAAGTGGATGAACTTCGGCGGCGGCCACCATATCACCAAAGAAGGCTACGACATTGACCTGCTCTGCAAATGCATCGAGCGGGTGCGCGACCGCTACGGAGTGCAGGTCTACCTTGAGCCCGGCGAGGCCGTGGCCCTGAACGCGGGCGTGCTGGTGTCCACCGTGCTCGACGTGGTGCGGGCGGATATGCCCGTGGCGATTCTGGACACTTCGGCGGCGACGCACATGCCGGACGTTCTGGAAATGCCGTACCGCCCGATGGTCATCGGTTCCGGCGAGCCCGGCGAGAAGCGTTGGAGTTGCCGTCTTGCGGGCAAGTCCTGCCTCGCGGGGGACGTGATCGGCGAATACAGTTTCGACGAGCCGCTCAAGGCCGGGGACAGGCTGGTCTTTACGGACATGGCGATTTACAGCATGGTGAAGACCACGACTTTTAACGGTCTGCGTCTGCCCTCCATCGTGCGCTGGAACCCGGAAACCGACGGGACGCGGCTTGTCCGGGAATTCGGCTACGAAGATTTCAAGATGCGGTTGTCCTGATGTCGAAAGAAAAGCTCTCCTATGCGCAGCAGGTCTGCGTCAAAAGCGCGGGAAAGGCCATGCAGCGCACCGGGATGGTCGGCCCCGGCGCGAAGGTCGGGGTCGCCGTTTCGGGCGGCGTGGACAGCTGGGTGCTGCTGGAAGTGCTCCGGCGGCGCCAGCGCATCGTGCCGTTCCGGTTCGACATCATGGCGATCCATCTGAATCCCGGCTTTGATGCGGAAAACCACGCGCCGCTCGTCGAGTATCTGGCGAAACACGGCGTTGCGGGCCACATCGAAGTCACGGATCACGGCCCGCGCGGGCATTCGCCGGAAAACCGCCGCAATTCAGCCTGTTTCTACTGTGCCATGCTGCGCCGCACCCGGCTGTTCGAGGTATGCCAGCGGTACGGGCTGACCCATCTCGCCTTCGGGCACAACGCCGACGATCTGGTTACGACGTTCTTCATGAACCTTGTCCAGAACGGGCGCGTTGAGGGCATGGGCATGTGCGACGACTTTTTCAAGGGGGCGCTCAAAGTCATCCGGCCTCTGCTTCTGGTGGAAAAGCCGGATATCATCAAAGCGGCGCGGCGCTGGGAGCTGCCCGTCTGGTCGAATCCCTGCCCTTCCGCCGGGAAGACCAACCGGGCGAATTTCCAAGCCAAGATCGACGCGCTGCACGGCGGCGACAAAATGCTCAAGACAAACCTTTTCAACGGGTTGTGCCGCTGGCAGCTGGCGCAGTCCGAAAGCGGGAACAAGGCATGATCGGCAAACTCCGCAAGGCTATCGAGCGCAGGCTTTCGGCTCAGGACATCCTTTCCTATGCCGCGATCACGTTGCAGCGCCACTGGTCGAAGGATTGGGGCACGCTGGCCCTGCGGCTCAAGGCGTTGCTGTTCGGCGTTGAGGTCGGGCCCGGCGTTACGGCGTGCGGTTCGGTGATCCTTGGGCGGTGGCCCGGCAGCCATATCCGCCTCGGCGCGGGGTGCAGCCTGATTTCCTCCTCGCGGCGCGCCACTGCCTCCACGCTGTACGCGCCCGTCCGTCTCCGCACCTATGCGCCCACGGCCCGCATCGATCTGGCGGAAGACGTCCAGCTCAGCGGCACGGCGATCACGGCGCGCTCGTGCACCATTTCCATCGGCAAAGATACGATGGTGGGCCCGAACTGCGTGATCACGGATTCCGATTTCCACGCGCACTGGCCCGCCGAGACGCGGCACATCGAACCGGCCTTTGAGCTGGATCGCGGCGTATCCATCGGCGCGAACGTCTGGATCGGCATGAACGCTCTTATCCTCAAGGGTGTGACCATCGGGGACGGGGCCATAGTCGCCGCCGGGTCCGTCGTCGTCCGCGACGTCCCTCCAAAGGCCGTCGTCGCCGGGGTGCCCGCCAAGGTCGTGAAGGTTGGGGAGTGATGGGAAGCATTGGGGAGGGGAAGGGGAAACTTTCTAGAGAACGTTTCCCCTTCCCCTCCCCAAACCCCACCCCATCCTCTTCAAAGATTTTCGTAAGGGTCAACGGCGTGGCGGGCGGCTTGTACGGCTGGCCCTTGGCATTCGTCTCCCGGTGACTTACTAAAAGAAGAGAAAAAGTTTTTTCCAAATCCGTAGAAAAGAAAATGCCTTTTTTCCAACTCCGTGCGCCCGCCAAACTGTTTCAGGGAAAGTTGCGGAGAGGGATTCGATAAGGTCGAAAGTCTT
>ENA-UEPJ01000261-UEPJ01000261.1-human-gut-metagenome-genome-assembly--contig:-NODE-261-length-72605-cov-7.662144_pt1 | contig 72605 bp, 75 predicted proteins | sample MGYA00242890_ERZ507896 | MGnify/ENA primary metagenome ERZ507896 (study PRJEB26167, sample SAMN06115508) | human gut metagenome | host: Homo sapiens | place: China:Qinghai | collected 2015-08-20...
AAAGCGGCTCCGCCAGTGGCGGGGCCGCTTTTTGTATGACTTTCCCTCGCTCCGCACGGCCGTCGGAGCAAGTGGAAGCCCCTATATAACATTTGTCAATATTTTGATGAAAAGGAGATTCCATATGAAAAAGAAAGTTTTGGCCTTTGTGATGGCCGCAGCCATGGTGTTCAGTCTGGCTGCCTGCGGCGGTTCCAGCAATGCCGGTTCCGACTCCAGTAATTCCGATTCCAGCGCATCCGACAGTTCTGATTCCAGTTCCACCGCTACCGGCGCAGCTTTCAAGCTGGGCGGCACGGCTCCGCTGACCGGCGGCGCCGCTATTTACGACAACGCTGTCAATAACGGCGCTCAGATCGCTGTGGACGAGATCAACGCCGAGGGCGGCGCTATCCAGTTCGAGCTGAAGTATGAGGACGACCAGCACGACGCTGAAAAGGCGGTCAACGCCTACAACGCCCTGAAGGACTGGGGTATGCAGATCTCTCTGGGTTCCGTTACCACCAAGCCCTGCGAGGCTACCTCCGTTCTGAACAACGAGGACCGCATCTTCGGCCTGACTCCTTCCGCTTCCTCTGAGGCTACCACCGACGGCAAGGACGATATGTTCCAGATGTGCTTCACTGACCCTAACCAGGGTTCCGCTTCCGCCGACTACATTTCCAAAAAAGGTCTGGCTACCAAGGTTGCCGTGATCTGGAAGAACGACGACGTGTACTCCAAGGGCATCCACGATACCTTTACTGCTGAGGCTGCTGTGAAGGGCATTGAGGTTGTTTCCGACACCACCTTCGCTGATGGCAACGACACCGACTTCTCCGTGCAGCTGGCTGACGCCCAGAGTAAGGGCGCTGAGCTGGTGTTCCTGCCCATGTACTATCAGCCCGCTTCCGTGATCTTCGCGCAGGCCAAGAGCATGGGCTACGCTCCTGACTGGTTCGGCGTGGACGGCATGGACGGCATCCTGACTCTGGACGGCTTCGACACCTCTCTTGCTGAGGGCGTCATGCTGCTGACCCCCTTCAATGCAGACTCCTCCGACGAGCGCACTCAGGCTTTCGTCCAGAAGTATCAGGAGCAGTACGGCGAAGTCCCCAACCAGTTTGCAGCTGACGCTTATGACTGCGTTTATGCTTACAAGCAGGCTCTGGAAGCTGCCGGCGCTACCCCCGACATGGACGCCGCTACCCTCTGCGACCTGATGATCCAGCAGTTCACCTCCATGACCTTCGACGGTTTGACCGGTACCGGCATGACCTGGGACACCAACGGCCGCGTGTCCAAGGATCCTAAGGGCATGGTCATCAAGGACGGCGCTTACGTCGGCCTCGACTAATCAGACTCTTTTATCCCGGCGGAGGGGCGGTATCCCGCCCCTCCGGTCTCGGGGTTTCAGCGCGTATCTGAAAAGTACCGGCACTCGCCGGTATTTTTCAGATACGCCCTTGCCCCGCCAATGAGACCGTTTCCCCTTCCAAACTCAACGATACGAGGTGTATGTCAATGAGCTTTCTGAACTTTCTGATCAGCGGTATCAGCCTTTGCAGTATTTACGCCATCATCGCCTTGGGCTACACAATGGTGTATGGCATTGCCAAAATGCTGAACTTCGCCCACGGCGACATCATCATGGTGGGCGCTTACATTTCCTTCTGCGTCACCAATTACTTGGGGCTGCCTGTTGTGGTCTCCATCCTGGCGGCTATGGCGGTGTGTACCGTGCTGGGCATGCTCATCGAGGCTCTGGCCTATAAGCCTCTGCGGGGAACCCCCAGCCTGGCGGTGCTGATCACGGCCATCGGCGTCAGCTATTTCCTGCAAAACGCCGCCCAGCTCATCTGGTCCTCCAGCCCCAAGAACTATACCAGCATCGTCACCTTCCAGCCCCTGCGGCTGTTTGACGGCCAGCTGGTCATCACGGGGGAGGTCATCGTGACCATCATTGCCTCCGTCATCATCATGGTTGGTCTGACCTGGTTCACCGGCAGCACCCGTACCGGCAAGGCCATGCGGGCCGTTTCCGAGGACCGGGAGGCCGCCGAGCTCATGGGCATCAGCGTGAACAAGACCATCTCCACCACCTTTGCCATCGGCTCCGCCCTGGCGGCCATTGCAGGCGTGCTGCTGTGCTCCACTGTGCCCACCCTGCAGCCCACCACCGGCTCCATGCCCGGCATCCGGGCCTTTACGGCGGCGGTCTTCGGCGGCATCGGCTCCATCCCCGGCGCTATGCTGGGCGGCATTCTGCTGGGTATCATCGAGACCTTCAGCAAGGCCTACCTGAGCCCCCAGTTCAGCGACGCCATTGTGTTCGCCGTGCTGATCGTCATTTTGCTGGTGAAGCCTGCGGGTCTGCTGGGCAAGCAGGTCCAGGAGAAGGTTTGAGGTGTGCCCTATGAAGAAAAAGCTGAATCAAATCAAAAATGCATCCACCTATATCCTGGTGACGGCTGCATTCCTCATTTTGCAGCTTCTGTCCGCCCAGGGCAAGCTGAACAGCACCACCAGGGGCTTCCTGGTTCCGGCCTGTGCCTATATCGTTCTGGCGGTTTCTTTGAACCTGCTGGTGGGTATCTGCGGGGAACTGAGCCTGGGCCATGCGGGCTTCATGGGCATCGGCGCGTTTACAGGCATTATTGTCACGTCTCTGCTGGCCGGGGCGGTGCCCAATGGGGTGCTGCGGCTGGTGATCGGCATGGTCGTCGGCGGTGTGCTGGCGGGCCTGGTCGGCTTTGTCATCGGCATTCCCGTGCTGCGGCTCCGGGGCGACTATCTGGCCATTGTGACCCTGGCCTTTGGCGAGATCATGAAGAATCTTTTCGGCAACCTCTACCTGGGCGTGGACGAAGCCGGTCTGCACGCCACCCTCAAGACCGAGGGCCTGACCCTGGCCGAGGGCGGAAAGATGATCATCTCCGGTCCCCGGGGCGCTACGGGCATTGCCAAGCTCTCTACCTTTGCAATCGGCTTCGTGCTGATCCTCTTCACCCTGTTCGTGGTGCAGAACCTGATCAACTCCAAGGAAGGCCGGGCCATCAAGGCCGTCCGGGATAACCGGATCGCTGCGGAGTCCGTGGGCATCAATGTCACCGCCTTCCGCATGAAGGCCTTTGTGGTCTCCGCATTCCTGGCCGGTATGGCCGGCGCCCTGTACGCCATGAACTACGGCTCCATCACCGCCTCCAAGTTCAACTTCAATACCTCTATCAACATTCTGGTGTTCGTGGTCCTGGGCGGCATGGGCAATATCCTGGGCTCCATCATCTCCGCCACCGTGCTCTATATCCTGCCGGAGGCCATGCGCGGCCTGCAGGATTACCGGATGATCATCTATGCCATCGTTTTGATCCTTGTCATGCTCTTCACCTGGTCCCCCAAGGTCAAGGATGGGGTGTCCGTTGCAGTGGACAAGGTTTCCGGCCTGTTCCGGAAAGAGAAGAAGGAGGCAGCTTCCAATGAATGAGTATTCCAAGAAAATTCTGAAGGTGCCCACCGTTACCTTTGTCCGGGAGCAGGACCAGGGCAAGCAGCCCGTGCTGGACGTGCGGAACCTGGGCATCGACTTCGGCGGCCTGACCGCCGTGGATAACTTCAATATCACCATCGGCCCAACCGAGATCTCCGGCCTCATCGGCCCCAACGGCGCAGGCAAGACCACCATCTTCAATCTGCTCACCGGCGTCTATCAGCCCACCCGGGGCAGCGTCCTGGTCAACGGCATTGATATCAAGGGCATGCCCGTCCACAAGGTCAATAAGCTGGGCATTGCCCGTACCTTCCAGAATATCCGCCTGTTTACGGATATGTCCGTGCTGGACAATGTGAAAGTGGGTATGCACAACGACATCAAGTGCTCCTTCCCGGAAAGCGTGCTCCATCTGCCCGGCTACTACAAGGCGGAGAAGAAGGCCAACGAGAAGGCCATGGAGCTGCTGGACTTTATGGGCCTGAGGGAGTTTGCCTCTGCCAAGGCGGGCAGCCTGCCCTATGGCGTTCAGCGTCGGCTGGAGATCGTCCGTGCTCTGGCAACCAACCCCTCCGTCATTCTTCTGGACGAGCCCGCCGCCGGTATGAACCCCAGCGAGACCACCGAGCTGATGCACCAGATCCGCCGCATTCGGGACACCTTCCATGTGGCCATCTTCCTCATTGAGCACGATATGAATCTGGTCATGAACGTCTGTGAGGCCATCGCCGTGGTGAACTACGGCCGCATCATCGCCAAGGGCACCCCGGAGGAGATCCGGACCAACCCCGCTGTTATCGAGGCCTACTTAGGCAAGGAGGAGGGCGCTGCAAATGCTGAAGGTTGAAAACATCGATGTCTATTACGGGGCCATCCATGCCGTGAAGAATGTGTCCTTCGAGGTAGGGGACGGCGAGATCGTGGCCCTGATCGGCGCCAACGGCGCAGGCAAGAGCACCATTCTGAAAACCGTATCCGGTCTGATGCACCCCCGGACGGGTACCATTACCTTCTGTGACCAGAACATCACCCATACAGAGGCCTATAAACTCCTGCGCACAGGCCTGGCCCATGTGCCGGAGGGACGGCGGATCTTTTTGCAAATGTCCGTTCAGGAGAACCTGGAAATGGGCGCTTACATCAATAAGACCCTTGACCCCAAGGACCTGGAAATGGTTTTCAACTATTTCCCCCGGCTGAAGGAGCGGCGCAAGCAGGTGGCAGGCACCCTGTCCGGCGGCGAGCAGCAGATGCTGGCCATGTCCCGGGCGCTGATGTCCCATCCCAAGCTGATGATGCTGGACGAGCCCTCCATGGGCCTGGCCCCCATCATCGTTGACCAGGTTTTCGGCATCATCAAGGAGCTCCACAAGTCCGGCACCACCATTCTGCTGGTGGAGCAGAACGCCAGAAAGGCCCTGCAGATCGCCGACCGCGCCTATGTTCTGGAAACCGGCTCCATCACCCTGGAGGGCACCGGCCCAGAGCTGGCCAAGTCCGACGAGGTCCGCAAGGCCTACCTGGGCGGCTGACCGGTATCCTTTCTCACCCATAAAGCATACACCCCCTGCATAGACTGTGCGGGGGGTGTTTTTTGCGTGTGTCGAAAAAGACAGCTGCATGGGTGCTGCATGATGGCGCTGGGGGTGGGTATCTTGCTGGGGACCTGGATCAGCTCGGCCTTTCTGTGCATCCTCGCCGGGCTGATGCTGCTCACCGTCGGCTGCTGCGTCCTCCGGGGAAGATAGAGGCATAAGGCCCTTTTCGAGGGCATATATTGGCAGCAGAAATGGGAATCCGCTGTGGGTTGAAGGAGTGAATGCTATGGAGATGCAACTGAAAAAGGAGCCGCTTTCCTATCTGGAGCCGGTGGTCTGTTCCGGCAGGGAGCTGGAGCAGACCCAGCAGATCCGGCTGCCGGAGGGAATGCCGGATATCGGAAAGGTCCTGGGGGTTTGGGGCCAGAGCGTGCCGCGGAGCAAGGAGTGGCGTTCCGATGGCGTCAGCGTCAGCGGCGGGGTGCTGGTCTGGGTGCTCTATGCGCCGGAGGACGGCTCCCGGCCCAGAGCCCTGGACGGCTGGATCGGCTTCCAGGGCAAATGGGACCTGCCGGAGGGAAGCCCGGACGGGACCGCGCTGGTGCAGCCTGTGATCCGGTCCCTGGATGCCCGGTCCGTATCCCCCAGAAAGCTCTTGGTCCGGGTGGGGCTGGGCGTGGGCTGCATGGCGCTGTGCCCCAGGGAGGCGGAATACAGCCTGCCCCGGGAGCTGCCGGAGGATGTGCGGCTGCGGAAGGAAAACCGTTCCCTGCGGCTGTATGCCGAGGCAGGGGAGAAGAGCTTCGCCCTGGAGGACAGCCTGTCCGGGGAGGAAGGAAAAATCGTCTCCTGCACCGCCCAGTGCCTTTTGACGGACCGGAAGGTGGTGGGGGATAAGCTTGCCTTCCGGGGCAGCGCCGAGGTCCAGGGCCTGTTCCTGACGGAGGAGGGCGCGCCTGTCAGCCGCCATTTTACGCTGCCCTTTTCCCAGCTCATCCAGCTGGAAAAGGCCTACGGTTCCGCCGGAGAGGCGGATCTGTGCCTGTGCCTCACCGATCTGGAAACGGAGAGCGACGGGGAAGGGAACATCCGCCTGAAGCTGGGCATTGCCGCCCAGTATGCCCTCAGCGATGTGACCGATATCGAGCTGCTGACGGATGCCTACAGCCCCCGCAGAGAGGTGAAGCTCAGCTGGGATACGGTGGAGGTCTGTGCAATTCTGGACCGCCGCTGGGAGACGGTCACTGCCGACACGGCATTGTCCGAGGACGCGGACAATGCCCTGGACCTGTTCGGCATGTGGGAAGAGCCGGTCTGGGACCGGACGGAGGAGGGCATCCGCCTGGAGGCCTCCGGCTCCGCCCAGCTGCTCTACCGGCAGGGGGAGGGCCTGAATTCCGCGCTGCTGCACTGGAAGGGGGACCGGGAAATTCCGGCCCGGGAGGATGCGAAATTCGCCGTGACGGCCTTCCAGGGCCTCCAGCCCCAGCCAAATCCTGCCGCCGGGCAGCTGACAGGCGGCTGCACGTTCCTGCTGACGGCCTTTTCCGGCAGCGGAATTCCGGAGGTGTGCGCGCTGGAGCTGGGGGAGCTCCAGCCGAAGCAGGGGGACACCCCGTCGCTGGTCCTGTGCAGAGCAGGGGAGCAGGACCTGTGGACGCTGGCGAAAGCCCACGGCTCCACGGTAGAGGCCATCCGGGCGGCCAACCAATTGGAGGGAGCGCCGGAAAAGGGCAGAATGCTTCTGATCCCGGTGGAATAAAGAGAAGATACGGGCAGCACCGCGCGGTCCGGCAGGCGCAGCCGGATTTTTCCCAGGGGCAAGGCCCAAAAAGCGCCGTCCCGGGGGAGAGCCGGGGCGGCGCTTTGGCAGACTGTCGCTTTTGCCGGGGGGAATGTCCGCCATCGTCAAGAATAGCGATTTTCGGCGGTGTTTTTCCAGGGAATTCTGTCGAAGGGAAAAGTTTTCCTTACTGGGCGGTGTAGCGGACCTCGGTGGAGGCGTTGGGCGTGCCCGCGAAGAATTGCTTCAGATTGTCTACGGTGGTGGAGGCGATGCTGTCCAGGGCCTCCTGGGTCAGGAAGGCCTGGTGAGAGGTGACGATGACGTTGGGCATGGCAATGAGCCGCACCAGCTTGTCATCCTGGACAATGTGGCCGGAGAAGTCCTCATAGAAGAAGTCGCCCTCCTCCTCGTAGACGTCCAGGCAGGCCGCGCCCACCTTCTTGTCCTTGATGCCGGTGATCAGATCCTCGGTGTTCACCAGCGCGCCCCGGGAGGTATTGATGATGGTGACGCCCTTCTTCATCTGGGCGATGGAGGCGGCGTCGATGATGTGCCGGGTCTCCTCCGTCAGGGGGCAGTGCAGGGAGATGATGTCGGACTTGGCAAAGAGCTCGGGCAGGTCCACATAGTGCAGGCCGCTGTTCGCTGCGGGGAACTTGTCGTAGGCCAGAATGTTCATGCCGAAGCCCTTGCAGATATCGGCGAAGACCCGGCCGATCTTGCCGGTGCCAATGATGCCCACGGTCTTGCCGTGGAGGTCAAAGCCCGCCAGGCCCTGGAGACTGAAATTGAAGTCCCGGGTGCGGATATAGGCCTTGTGGGTGCGGCGGTTGATGGTCAGCAGCAGGGCCATGGCGTGCTCGGCCACGGCATAGGGGGAGTAGGCAGGCACCCGGTAGACGGGGAGCTTGCCGCTCGCTGCCCGGATATCCACATTGTTGAAGCCGGCGCACCGCAGGGCAATGACCTTCACGCCCATTTCATAGAGCTTCTCCACAACGGCAGAATCCACGGTGTCGTTGACGAAGACGCACACGGCGTCAAAGCCGGATGCCAGAGAGACGGTGTCCGCATTGAGCCGGGTCTCAAAATATTTGATTTCCAGCCCGGCGCCGGCGGCGTAGTGGTCAAAGCCGGGAACGTCATAGGGTTTTGTATCAAAAAAAGCAACTTTCATAAGAAGTACCTCCATAAAGTATTTATTTATCGATATAATAATAGTGAAACAAACAGAAAATGTCAATAGGAAAACAGGTCCGGGGATGATTTTTGAGAAAAGCTCTGAAATAGTCTGCTTCCCGGGGGCGAATTTCATACACTTTGGCGAAACGCCATTCTTTTTGGTTGCGCTTTCTCAAAATGATGTTATAATAGGGGAAAAAACAAACGGGAGAGAGTGCAATGAAAGAAAAACTGATTGCCTTCGTAAAGGAACATATAGATGTGGTGACCTATCTGGTCTTCGGCGTGCTGACCACGGTGGTCAATTATCTTGTTTATCTGCCCTGCCTGAATTGGCTGCACCTGCCCGCCTCGGTGAGCAACTGCATTGCCTGGGTGGTGGCGGTGGTTTTTGCCTTTGTGACAAACAAGCCCTTCGTCTTCCAGAGCCACGACTGGTCCAAAGAGGTGGTCCTGCCGGAACTGAGCAAATTCGTGGCCACCCGGTTGTCCTCAGGCCTGATTGAGACCGCCATTCTGTTCATCTCCGTGGACCTGCTCCATGGCAACGGCAATATCTGGAAGCTCATCACCCAGGTTCTGGTCATCATCATCAATTATGTAGGCAGCAAGCTGCTGGTGTTCCGGAAAAAGTGATATTCCTGCCGGGGCGGTGTTTCCATCGCTTCGGCAAAATTCTTCTTGACATTTCTTCCCATGTATGCTAATATATCCGGGCAGTCAGCTGAATAGCTTTTTGTTCGGAGTGATACCCAAGAGGCCGAAGGGGCTCCCCTGCTAAGGGAGTAGGCGTCTAAAAAGCGCGCGAGGGTTCAAATCCCTCTCACTCCGCCATTTGCCTGTTTTACTTTCTTCAGTAGAACAGGCAATATGTTTATGGAGAGATGTCCGAGCGGTTTATGGAGCTGGTCTTGAAAACCAGTGACGCGGCAACGCGCCGTGGGTTCGAATCCCACTCTCTCCGCCATACAGAAAAACGCCGCGGGTTCAGAATCCGTGGCGTTTTCTGTAATTTTTTGTAAAACCATTGACAAAAGCAGACTGCTTGCCCGGTCATTTTCCCGGGGAAGGGCGTTTTTTCACCCAATTTTGCTAAAAAGAAAAAAGGTGTTGACAAATTCCTCCTGCCGTGGTAATATAATCGGGCGTTGAGCGTGAGCTCAATGCTTGAGTGAAGAAATGGGCGAGTGGTGGAATTGGTAGACTCGCTAGATTCAGGTTCTAGTGTTCATTGCGGACGTGCGGGTTCAAGTCCCGCCTCGCCCACCAGCTTTTTCTTTTTCAATTCAATATGGGCGAGTGGTGGAATTGGTAGACTCGCTAGATTCAGGTTCTAGTGTTCACTGCGGACGTGCGGGTTCAAGTCCCGCCTCGCCCACCAAAAGAGGAGTGCTTCGGCATTCCTCTTTTTCTATGGCAGCGCCCCCGCGAGCTGCGGGCGCTGCTGCGGCTATACATTGCCGGAAACGCTCCAGCAGCGGTTTCGCTGGCTGTAAAACAGCTCCACCGGGTATTCCCGCCAGCCTGCCTTGGCAATGCACAGGAAGCGGATGCCCTCCCAGCCGTAGCGGTTTTCCTGCTTTTCCTGGACCACCTGCAAAATGTCCACCCGTTGGGGGCCTGTTTCGGAGCAGAGGCGCAGACGCAGAGGGCGGAGCTTCCCATCCGCCCCCCACAGGGCGATCACATCCACCGGCCGCAGCAATTGTTCCATGGCACATTCCTCCTTGCGTTTGTTTGATTATAACACAAACGTTCGAATATTGCAACGGAAATTTTTGGATTGCAAGCCCTGCGGTCCTTTGCTATAATGGGACGAAAGAGATACGGAGGTGCCGCCATGCGTTTTCCCTGCCTGGTGCTGGACCATGATGATACGGTGGTCCAGAGTGAAATGACCGTGAATTTCCCCTATTTTCTGCAAGTTCTGAACGCATTCCGGCCCGGACAGACGACCACCGCAGAGGAGTACGCCCGGGAGTGCAACCGGGTCGGCTTTGCGGATTTCTGCCGCCAGCGCTTTCATTTTACGGAGCAGGAGATCCTGGACGAGTACATGGGCTGGAAGGAATACGTCAAGACCCATATACCCGATCCGTTCCCGGGCATTGCCAATGTGATCCGGCGGCAGCGGGCTGCAGGGGGGAAGATCTGCGTGGTGTCCCACTCCTGCAATGAGAACATCACCCGGGACTATGCCCTGCATTTTGGCATCCAGCCGGATGATATCTTCGGCTGGGATCTGCCGGAGGACAAGCGCAAGCCCAGCGACTATGCCCTGAAAACCATTCTGGAAAAATACGGCTTCCGTCCGGAGGAGCTGCTGGTGGTGGACGACATGAAGCTGGCCTATACCATGGCGAAAAAGCAGAATGTGCCCATTGCCTTTGCCGCCTGGGGCCGCCAGAACTGCCCGGAGATCTGCAAGGAAATGCGCGCGCTCTGCAACTTCTGCTTCGATACCCCCCGGCAGCTGGAAGAATTTCAGTTTGGAGACTAGGCGCCCCTGAAAGGGGAGCTGTCTCGGCGATAGCCGAGACTGAGGGGTTCTAACAAAAAATAAATGTTTACACCCCTTGACAGAGCTGGTATAATAGTAGCACAGTGAAGCGGGGAGGTGAGCAGTCTGGAAAAGGAAAGCGTGAAGGTCATGGCCCGGAACCGGGAGGCCTACCACGAGTATTTCGTGGAGGAGGAGTTCGAGGCGGGCATTGAGCTGTGCGGTACGGAGGTCAAGTCCATCCGCGCGGGCAACCTGAACCTGAAGGACGCCTGGTGCGGCATCAAAAACGGCGAGATGATCCTCAACCAGATGCACATCTCACCCTATGACCACGGCAACATCTTCAACCGGGACGAGAAGCGCCCCAGAAGACTGCTGATGCACAAGCGGGAGATCATGCGTCTCTACGGCAAGGTCAAGCAGGACGGCTATTCCCTGATCCCCCTGTCCGTCTATTTCAAGGGCAGCCGGGTCAAGGTGAAGGTTGGCCTGTGCAAGGGCAAAAAACTGTACGATAAGCGCGCATCCGCCGCAGAGCGGGATGCCAAGCGGCAGATCGAGCGCGCGATGAAGGAGAGATAACCAATGAATCCTACGTTTAAGATCACCATGGAAAACGGCGGCGTCATCGAGGGCGAGCTGTACCCCGATAAGGCCCCCCAGAGCGTCTATAATTTCATCGATCTGTGCAATCATAACTTCTATGACGGCCTGATCTTCCACCGGGTCATTCCCGGATTTATGATCCAGGGCGGCTGCCCCGACGGCACCGGCATGGGCGGCCCCGGCTACTGCATCAAGGGCGAGTTCTTCTTCAACGGTGTGAAGAATGAACTGAAGCACAAAAGAGGCGTGCTGAGCATGGCTCGCTCCTCTTCTCCCAATTCCGCAGGCAGCCAGTTCTTCATCATGCATCAGGATGCCAAGCATCTGGACGGCCAGTATGCCGCCTTTGGCAAGGTCACTTCCGGCATGGATGTGGTGGATGCCATCGCCTCCACCAAGACCGGCCCCAACGACCGGCCTGTGGCAGAGCAGAAGATCGCTTCCATCACCGTAGACACCCACGGGGAAACCTATCCGGAGCCCAAGAAGCTGCCTGATCCCTACGGGCGGTTCTGATTTTGCTGTTGCAGCGAAGCGGTTGGCACACCCATGTGGCGATTCCTCGGCAGAGTCTCCGGGGGATTGCCACGACAGTGTGCGCACTGTCTCGCAATGACATACTATTTCCGGGGCCGTACTGGTTTCGACGGGGGTAGTGAGGCTGGAGTAGCGGGCCGTGGCGCCTGGCCACGATAAAACGGGCAATTTTTTAAATTTAACTGACAACAATTCTGTTGCAATGGCTGCCTGATTAGGCGCCCATCCGCCCCGGAAGGTCCACGAGCCGGGCTCGGGTGTGATTTGAGTGGAGACCGTGTGTGCGCTAAGCTTTGCGCGTACCATGAACAATGAAGCTACCAATTCCCGTAGGGTGTTTGTTCCCGCCGGGATGAGGGAATGTAAATAACAAACTGCGCCCGGAGAAACTCTTTCCAAGTTGCTTTCGGACAGGGGTTCGATTCCCCTCGGCTCCACCATAGGAAAACCCTCGCCCAAAGGCGGGGGTTTTCCTATGGTAGAGCCAAGAAGAGGGGAATCGAACCTATCAAATCAAGCTGCCAGTGGCAGCTTGGATGCCCCCGGCTGGACGGGGGCATCACCACAGTGCCCTCGATTCCCCTCGGCTCCACCGCCCCGGACAACAGGAAGCCGATAGGGTGGAGCCAAGAAAATCTGTAAACCGGAATGAATGAGGTGGTAGAGAAATGCTTACATTGTATAAGCCCAGTGTTGAAGACTTATGGTTTAGAGCACAAATGATGGGCAACGAGCAGACAATGGCTTATAATCATGCCTACGGCGGCACCATTCCGTTCCCAAAAGAGCATTGGGCGGATTGGTATGACAGATGGCTGGCAGATCATGATGATAAACGTTTTTACAGGTATGTCAAGGTAGATGATATGTTTGTTGGCGAGGTGGCATATCACTTTGAGGAAGAAAGACAGATAACGCTTGCGAGTGTAATAATGGATGCCCCATATCGCAGAAAAGGCTATGGCAGCAAAGCGCTGATGCTTTTGTGTCAGGCTGCAAAAGAGGCCAACATACACGAGCTGTATGATGATATTGCCATAGATAATCCTTCTGCTGCATTATTTCTCAAATGCGGTTTTTCCGTAATTCTGCAAACCGAGGAATATATATTGTTAAAAAAAGAACTGTAGGCTCTGTAGATTTCGATTTGCCGAGCCTGTTCGCTACGGAACAGGACAAACGGTTTTCACATCCACCGCTTTATCCACCGACCCTGGCAACAAAAGGCTGATAGGGGGCACCCTAGGAAAGCTTCCGGAAGGGGAACTTATGGAGCTCCCACCGTTGATTTCTTCCTGTACTTACGCTATAATACGGGCATAGCAGCAAAGAGTTGTTTTGAGTGCTTTACAACGGAAGTGGGGAAGGACAAATGGCAGAAAAACAGGGCGTAATCTACATATTGACGAATCCGTCATTCCGGGACTACGTAAAAATAGGCTACGCGGATGATGTGGAAAGGCGGCTGCAGCAGCTCAACCGCAGCGAGTGCATCCCCTTTGCGTTCCGCATCTATGCCACCTACGAGGTGGATTCCCGGCTGTCGGATCTGAAAATCCACAGCATTATTGATAAGCTGAATCCCAATCTTCGGTCCATTGACAATTTCAACGGACAGAAACGGGTGCGGGAGTTCTATGCCATGTCACCGGAGGACGCTTACTCCATTCTGGAGGCAATCGCCGAGATCCACGGCTGCACGGACCGCCTGAAGCGCTTCCCCCTCAGTGAGACGGATGCCAGAGCAGAAGAGACCGCCGAGGACATTGAAGAGCAAAGAAAGGAGCGGCTTGCGCCCTTTTCCTTCTCGCGCTGCCGCATCCCGGTGGGAGCCGCGATTGAATACTGCAATCGTGCCGATGAAAAATCGGGGCTTGTTTGCACAGTTGTGGATGACCACAGCGTGGAATATGATGGGAAGAAGTGGTCCTTGTCTGCGTTGGCAGGAGCGCTGATGCAGAGCAAATGGAGCGTTGCCGGCCCGAGGTATTTCAAGTACAACGGGGAGTGGCTGAACGATATCCGAAAGCGGCTGGGGGTATAGGAACCTAACGGATTGCCTGAGTATGCTCGAAAACCGCTGCTATTTTGACCCAGCGTACACTGGTTTGAAATAGCAGCGGTTTTGTACGTCTTTGTATCAGCAGAAGAAAGAGGCAGAACCAAAATAGTTGCACCATTTTTCAATGACCTCGTTGCTTCTGGCCTCAATGATCATCATAATATTTCGCAAGGTCCTAGGTGGTATACGCGAATTGTTATTGCACAGGTAGCACCGTCCGGCAGCGGTGATCCATACCTTTGTTGCGTTGGCAGTAGGTGCTCCTTGAGAAATATGGACATGAACAGGCTCCAGAGGATCGCTTTCATTCGACCAGAAATAGACCCAGTAAGAGCCTATCTTAAAAACCTGAGGCACTGTCGAAGCCCCCTTCTTTGGAGAATTGGAGAATTAAATGGGCAGTAGAGTGAATCACTTCGTCATAACGGGTGAGCTCCTTTTCTGACAGACCGGAAATATCCTGCCAGTGGTAGCCGGGCAGAATACATACAGCACTGTGGAAGCCGTCTTTCGCATCTGGCTTTTCAATATAGACTTTGACGGTGCCGTCCTTGCGCATCTCTGAATGGACGATTTCAGCAGAGTCATCCAGAGTCATAAAGGGGTACATCATTGCGTTTGCCTCCTTAGTGGGATTAAGAAACGGAACAGCATATTCTTTCATTGCTGCGCTTCCTTCTGTGCCGCAGAGAAAGATTTACGGTTATTTCCTATAGTTGATTATATTTTTGCGGGGAGGAAATGTCAATCACTATTTGTGTTTACGGCAGCATGAAATTGTGTGCATTGTCTGTGTTGTCGGCAGAAAAATAACGCCGGATTTTATTTTTCTATTGCACCTTGGCTCAGAATTTGGTATACTTTTTTTCAAATGATAAGAAGGGGTGAATGACCTATGAAACGCTCTGGGGGGCGGCTTTGGGGTCGTGTGATCGTGGTGCTGGCGGTGCTTGCGCTGCTGGTTCCGGCGGGGTTTACGGCGGTTCAGATGGGGGTGTTCTCGGATGAGCCGCCTATGGAGATCACGCCCATGTATCCGGATGCGCCCACGCTGCGGGTGGCTGCAGACTATGATTTCTGCCCCAATGCCTATTTCAATAAGAATGGGGAGCTGGCCGGGCTGTACATCGAGATCATTACAGAGGCGGCCAACCGGCTGGAACGGAACGTGGTCTTTGAGACCGGCACCTGGATGGAGAGCCGGGGACGGCTGGAAAACCATGAGGCGGATGTGCTGCTGGGTCTGGAGATCTTCTCCAACATGGAGGGCACACTGCGGACCATCCCCATGTGCTCGGATGAGCTGCGGATCTACGGCCGGGATGCCGTGGACAGCGCAGGTGCTCTGGCGGGAAAGCGGGTGGCGCTGATGGTCCGCTCCGTCATTGCCGCTACCTATGATTTGCAGTGCGAGTATGTGGAATATTACACCAATACGGACATTTTGCAGGCGGTGGAAAACGGTGAGGCGGACTATGCCATCTGCCATGGGGCCGTGGCCTCGAAGATCATCGAGAAAAACGGCTTTGACCTGCAGCCCAGCCTGGCCATTGCCAAGAGCTTTCCGGCCTTGGCAGTGGACGAGGCCCAGCCGGAGCTCTGGGCGGAGCTCAATGGGGTTTTGCAGGAGATGTCCCGGGACGGCACCATCGGCCGCCTGCAAAATAAATGGATCACCGAATTCACAAAGAATCGTTCTTTTTCCTATGTGTTCCGGAACAACCAGGGCTTCTACGTCACGTTCCTGTTGGCTGTGATCATCGTGTCCTGCGTCTGCGCCGTGTTTATGGTCCTGGACCGGGAGCGGTCGGAATACATCGGCTCTCTGCTGGACTACCAGCGGCAGCTGAAGCGCTCCAACGAGGAGGCCATGCAGGCCAACAAGGCCAAGAGCGTCTTCCTGTCCCACATGAGCCATGATATCCGGACACCGATGAATGGCATCATGGGCATGGTGGACAAGATCCGCAAAAACAAGGAGAACCCCGAGGTGGTGGCGGATTGCCTGGACAAGATCGATGTGGCGTCCGGCCACCTGCTGTCCCTGCTGAATGACATTCTGGATATGAGCGCCCTGGAGCAGGGAAAGGTGGAGCTGGAGCGCAAGCCCTTCGACCTGTGCAGGGAGCTGGAGGACCTGCGGCTCATCGTAGAGGAGCAGGGCCGGGAGAAAAATGTGCGCTTTACGGTCAATGCCGAAAAGATCGAGCACACCATGCTTCTGGGCAGCCCGCTGCACCTGCGCCGCATCCTGCTGAACCTCATCAGCAACGCCATGAAATACAACCGGGAGGATGGCACCGTGGAGCTGCTGGTGGAGGAAACGGGCAGCGCCGGGAAAACTGCCGACTTCCTCTTTGAGGTCCGGGATACGGGCATCGGCATGAGCCAGGAATTTCTGGAGCAGCACCTGTTCCAGCCCTTTGCCCAGGAGAATGACAATGTGCGCACGGTCTACCAGGGGGCCGGACTGGGTATGTCCATTGTGGCGTCCCTGGTGCAGGCTATGGGCGGAACCATCCGGACCAGGAGCAAGCCCGGCGAGGGAACGATCTTCACCCTGGAGCTGTCCCTCGCCATTGCACCGGAGCCTGTCCGGAAGCCGGAGGAGCTGCCTGCGGGAGACATCCGGGGAATGCGTGTGCTGGTGGTTGAGGACAATGCCCTGAATCTGGAGATCATGCAGTGCCTGCTGGAGGATGCAGGGGCCATTGTGACCGTTGCCCGGGACGGCGCTGCTGCGGTGGAGGCCGTCCGCAGCAGCCCGGAGGGAGGCTTTGATGCCATCCTGATGGATATCATGATGCCGGTCATGGACGGCCTGGAGGCATCCCGGCAGATCCGTGCCCTTTCCAGGCCGGATGTAGCCAATGTGCCTATCATTGCCATGACGGCCAATGCCTTTGAGGAGGACCGCAAAAGATCCGCCGAGGCCGGCATGAACGATCACCTGACAAAGCCCCTGCAGCCAAGGCTCCTGATGGATACCCTGGCGAAATACCGGAAGCGGCCATGAAGAAAGGAACAGACCCATGTCTATTGTGACCTTTTACTGCGGTGATCCGAAAAATGCGCCCAAAACCACCCAGGGGGCGCACCTGGGCGGCAACGCGATCCTGCTGTGGCAGGGGAAGCTTCTGCTGGAGCGCCGGGTGGATGCCGATGTATGGGGCCTTCCCGGCGGCGGGGCCAAGAAGCAGGAGACTGCCCGGCAGGCCGTTTCCCGGGAAATCTATGAGGAGCTGGGGCTGCGCATCCCGGGAAAGGACTTCCGGAAGCTGGCAGTCTACGGTGACCCCGGGCGCATTGCCGCCTATCGGGATGGCAGCGTCTGGCGGATGGTCATCGTGCTCTATGGCTATGTGTTTTCGGAAAAGCCGGAGCTGCGCATCAGCCGGGAGGCCCGGGAGCTGCGTTTTTTCACCCGGGAAGAGGCGGCGGGGCTTCCTCTGGCCGTGACCCACAGGGACATTATCGGAGACTGGTTTTTGAATATGACCGAAGATCGGTGGCCGGAAGCGGGTTATTAACCGTATATTCTGGTGAAAATATACAGAAATTCAAAATACCCTTGTATATTCCGGAAAACTGTGATAGAATGTATGCTGACGGCGCAGTATCCTAGTCAGAGAGACCGTTTTCCAGGAAGGGCCTAAAAATCCTTTGAAGGGCACATCGGTGAAGTCCCTGGTGTCTGCTTTTTACGCCCAGTTTAGGGTGGATGCTGGGGGTTAAGGATTCCGGGCGCGCTCCAATGGCATGGGGCATACGACCCGTTTTCCGTGGAGACCCGGTCTTGTGCGACGACGAAGAGAACCTCTCGGAGGCCCGCTCGCGTACGAACCGGGATTAGAACCTGCAAGGCAGTGCACAGAATCGTGTTGCTGCGTGCAGCGTAGCCTGCCTTGAGTGAACATGTGGGGAAAGAAGACCAGGCGGCCGTCCGTTGTGGCCACAACGGATGCCGACATCGCTTCTGGAAACCATGTTTGCAAAAGAGGCTAAGACTACGGTTTTCTCTGCTGTGGAAATCACCTAGGCTGTCGTAACTGGGCAGGCAGGGGATTGCGGTACGGACTAAGTGGCAATCGGGTATATATGCTTGGCAACACATATGCGGCGGGATGAAACGGAAACGACCCGGGCGGCAACGCCGGGTTCCCGCCGGGGAAAACAAACCCGACCTAAGCCGTAAGATTTATCCTGCCTGCTGCCGTCATTTTTCATTTGTTTCAAATTGTTAGGAGAATTTTTGTGTCAAAGAACGATCCGGACAGTAATAAACGTCAGCAGCGGGCCGCTGCCCGCTGGGCACTGACGATTTTTTTGGTAACCATTGCGGTTTCCGCCTCCATTAGTTTTACTTCCAATGAGGTGATGGCCCGCAGCTCCATGGCAGTGGCATTTCTGATTCTGCTGGTCATTGTGGCTGTGGGCATTCTTTTCGATATCATCGGTGTGGCGGTGACCTCTGCCGATGAGAAGCCTTTTCACTCTATGGCCTCCCGCCGGGTTCCCGGCGCGAAGGAGGCCATCCGTCTGCTGCGCAGCGCGGGGAAGGTGAGCTCCATTTGCAATGATGTGGTGGGCGATATCTGCGGCGTTGTCTCCGGCGCGGCCTCGGCCACCATTGCGGCCCGGGCGCTGACCTATGTGGACTTTTCCTGGCCCCAGGCGGTGAGCCTGGGAATGTCTGCCCTGGTCGCCGGACTGACGGTGGGCGGCAAGGCCGTAGGCAAGACCGTGGCCATCCGTTCCTGCACGGAGATCGTGTTTACAGTCGGCAAGTTTCTTGCCGCGCTGGACGGCTGCAAGGCTTGGGTGAGAAGAAAGATAAAAAAGAAAAAAGGATGATCAAATCGTGGGAATTTTGCAGGATGTGCATTGCCGGGAAGATCTGCTGAAGCTCTCAGAGCCTCAAAAAGCCTGCCTTTGCCGGGAGATCCGGGAATTTCTGATAGAGAGTGTCTCCAAAACCGGCGGCCACCTGGCGGGGAATCTGGGCGTTGTCGAGCTTTCCGTAGCCATTGAGACCGTTTATGATACCCGGGTGGACCGGCTGGTCTTTGACGTGGGCCACCAGTCCTATGTCCACAAGCTTTTGACGGGGCGGCAGGAGATGTTTGCTTCGCTGCGCCAGTTCGGCGGAATATCCGGCTTTCCCAAGCCGGAAGAGAGCGAGGCCGATGCCTTCGTGGCGGGCCATGCCTCCAGCTCCGTGTCCATTGCCCTGGGCATGGCCCGGGCCAGAACCCTTCTGGGGCAGAATTACGATGTGGTAGCCCTGGTCGGCGACGGCGCGGCCACCGGCGGCATGATCTATGAGGCGCTGAACGATCTGGCCGTCAGCAAGGAGCCCATGGTGGTGATCCTCAATGACAACGAGATGTCCATCAGCCGCAGCAGCGGCGGCCTGTCCCGGCACCTGTCCCGGGTGCGCAGCAGCCAGAACTATCTCCACGCCAAGCGCTACTACCGCACGATTTTAAAGAAAATCCCCGGCGGCGATGCGGTCTACAAGGCCTCCAGCCGCCTGAAAAACCGGCTGAAGCAGATCATCATGCCGGGCAATATGTTTGAGAACATGGGCATTACCTACCTTGGCCCTGCGGATGGCCACGACCTGCCGGGCATTACGGCCCTGCTGGCTGCCGCCAAGGAAATGCGCGAGCCGGTGCTGGTCCATGTGATCACCAGGAAGGGCTGCGGCTATCCCCCTGCCCAGGAAGACCCGACCAGGTTCCACGGCATTGGAAAGTTCGATCCTGCCACCGGCAAGAGCCTGGGGGAGAAGACCGCCAGCTTTTCCGATTCCTTCGGCCAGACCATGGTGGATCTGGCGGCCCAGGACAGGCGGGTCTGCGCCATTACGGCGGCCATGTCCGCCGGTACGGGCCTGACGGCCTTTGCCCACCGGTTCCCGGAGCGGACCTTCGACGTTGGCATTGCGGAGGAGCACGCCATTTCCATGGCAGGCGGCCTTGCCAAGCAGGGCATGATCCCTGTTGCGGCCATTTATTCCACCTTCTTGCAGCGGTCCTACGACCAGATCATGCAGGATATCTGCCTGATGCACCTGCATGTGGTGCTGGCCATAGACCGGGCGGGCCTGGTAGGGGACGACGGCCCTACCCACCACGGCGTGTTTGACGTGGGCTTTCTGCGGCAGATGCCGGGGATGCTTATTCTCGCCCCGGCAAGCCTGGCGGAGCAGCAGAAAATGCTGCGCTGGGCCATTGAAGAATATGACGGCCCCGTGGCTGTCCGCTATCCCAGAGGCGGGCAGGGGAGCTATACCGGCTCCGACTGGGAGCCGGGAAAGGGGCTGTGCTGCCATCGGGCGGGGGCGGATGTGGCCCTGGTGACCTATGGCACCCTGGTGAACAATGTGCTGGATGCGGCAGAGCTTCTGGAGCACTCCGGTATCCACGCCTGTGTGCTGCGGCTGCCGGAGCTGCGGGAGCTGCCTGCCGGAGAAATTCTGGCCCGGTGTTCCGGCCCTGTTGTGATCGTGGAGGAGGCCTGCACCGGCAGCGGCATCCGGGAGGCTTTGGCCTGGAATATCGCCGCCCTGGAGCCGGACCGTCGGGTCTATGGCGTTGACCTGGGGCCGGATTTTGTGCCCCACGGCGCTGCGGACAGGCTCTATGCCCTGCGGGGGCTGGACAGCGCCGCCATTGCGGAATATGTAAGAAGGGTGATCCCAGATGAAGATTAAAAAACGGCTGGATGTGCTTCTGACGGAGCGCAAGCTTGCGGAAAACCGCACCAAGGCCCAGGCAATCATTATGAGCGGCATTGTCTATGTGGACGGCCAGAAGGCGGACAAGCCCGGCGTTTCCTATGAGGAGACGGTGGATATCGAGGTCCGGGGGGCGGCCTGCCCCTATGTGAGCCGGGGCGGCCTGAAGCTGGAAAAGGCCCTGCGGGACTTTGGCGTAAAGCCGGAAGGCTATGTGTGCAGCGACTCGGGAGCCTCCACCGGCGGCTTTACGGACTGCCTGCTCCAGCAGGGGGCGAAGAAGGTCTTTGCCATTGACGTGGGCTATGGCCAGCTGGACTGGAAGATCCGCTCTGACCCCCGCGTGGTGGTCATGGAGAAGACCAATATCCGCTATGTGACCCCGGAGCAGCTGGGAGAGCCTCTGGATCTGTCCGTGGTGGATGTGAGCTTTATTTCTCTGAAGATCGTCCTGCCCGCTATCCAGAAGCTCTTAAAGCCTACGGGCCAGGTGCTCTGCCTCATCAAGCCCCAGTTCGAGGCAGGACGGGATAAGGTGGGCAAGAAGGGCGTTGTCAGAGAGAAGAGCACCCACAAAGAGGTGCTGGATGATTTCGTGGCCCTGGCAGACAGCCTTGGCTTCAAGATCCTGGGCCTGACCTTCTCCCCGGTGAAGGGGCCGGAGGGCAATATCGAATTTCTGGGGCACCTGAGCCTGGACGAGGTCGTGGGCATTCGCCCGGACACCGCCCTGGTGGTAGAGCAGGCCCATACCGCTCTGGACAAAGGAGCGGACCTATGAAAAATGTGATCCTGACCCCCAATCCCTATCGGGACCGGAATTTTGCAACGGTCAGAAGCGCCATGCAGATCTTAAAGGATGCGGGCCTGCGGGTCAGCCTTTGCCTGCCCTTTGAGGTGGACCGGGGCTATGAGCTGCCCAAGGATCTGCGGTTTTCCCGGCTGGACCGGGAGCTTCCCAATGCGGATGCCATCGTGTGCTTCGGCGGCGACGGGACCATTCTGCATACGGCCAAGGCGGCTACCCGCCGGGGAATTCCCATTCTGGGCGTCAATATCGGCACCATGGGCTTCCTTGCAGAGCTGGAGAGCAGCGAGATCGGCGAGCTGAGCAAGCTCGCCACGGGAAACTATAAGCTAGACCCCAGAATGATGCTGGACGTGACAGTCCAGCGGGATCGGGATATCATTTTTCACGACATTTGCTTAAATGACGTGTGCATTACCAAGGGGGCCGTGGCCCGGATCGTCTATCTCAGCGTGGAGTGCGACGGTATCCAGGCGCTCAGCTGCGGGGGAGACGGCGTCATTGTGTCTACCCCCAGCGGCTCTACGGCCTACAGTCTTTCGGCAGGCGGCCCCATCGTGGAGCCGGATGCCCGGAATATGCTCATCACCCCCATCTGCGCACATGATATGGCCAGCCGGTGCATCGTTACGTCCGATCGGCGGGTGATCACCGTCCGCATGACCCAGAACGCCCGCCGGAACGCCTTTGTCTCGGTAGACGGGGGAAAATCGGTGCGCCTGAACATGGGCGATACCGTGACCATTCGCCGCTCCAGGCTGGACACCAAGCTGCTCAAGCTGAACGACCGGAGCTTTTACGATGTGGTCAATGCAAAATTTCAAGGGAAATAGGAGGCATGCATATGAAAGCACAGAGACAGGCAAAGATCGTTGAGATCATTTCCAATGCCAATGTAGAGACCCAGGAGCAGCTGCTGCAGGCGCTGACGGATCAGGGCTTCAGCAGCACCCAGGCAACCATTTCCCGGGATATCAAGGAGCTGCGCATTGTCAAGGAGCTGACGAGCCTTGGAACCTATCGCTACAGCATTCCGGAGAAGGACGCGCCCCCGGCCATGTCCGACCGGCTGAATACCATTTTCCGGGAGGGCGTCATCAGCGCTGATTTTGCGGAAAACATCGTTGTGATCCATACGCTGCCGGGCCTGGCCAGTGCTGCGGGTTCTGCGCTGGATGCTATGAAGAGCAGCGTGGTGCTGGGAACTCTGGCGGGAGACGATACCGTTATAATTGTTATGCGGGATACCAATGCCGCCGCTGCTTTCACCGGGGAGATCAAGGCGGTCATTCGAAAATAAGGAGCGTGTAAGCTTTGCTGAGCCTTTTGCACATTGAGAACATCGCGGTCATTGAGCAGGCGGATATTTCCTTTGACAAGGGCTTTAATGTCCTCACCGGTGAGACCGGCGCGGGCAAATCCATTGTCATCGACGCCATTTCCGCCATCCTGGGCCAGCGGGCTTACCGGGATATGATCCGGACCGGGACCAACAAGGCCTCCGTCCGGGCGGTCTTCACAAAAGTGCCGAATTTTCCGTGGTTCGAGGAAAACGGCGTGGAATATGACGGGGAGACTGTGATCCAGCGGGATATCTTCCTGGACGGTAAAAACGTCTGCCGGGTGAACGGCACTCTTGTGACCGTGGCGATCTTGCACAAGCTGGGCATTCAGCTCATCAATATCCACGGGCAGCACGATTCCGCGTCTCTTTTTGATGAGGAGAACCATCTGCGCTTTTTGGATGCCTTTGCGGATAACGGAGCGCTTCTGGCCGACTACCGGGAGAAATTCGCAGCCGTTTCCGAGCTGCGCCGCCAGATCGACCGGATGACCATGGACGAGGGCGAAAAGCTGCGCCGCATGGAAACTCTGAAATACCAAATCGCCGAGATTGAAAAGGCGGACCTGAAAAGCGGGGAGGACGAGGTTTTGGAGCAGCGCCGGAAGCTGCTGCAAAATTCCGAGAAGCTCTCCCAGGGCCTGGAGGAGGCCTCCGAGGCCCTGCTGGGCGGAGACGACAGCGACGGCGCTGCGGCGCTGCTTGCCCAGGCGGCCTATGCCCTGTCCCGCATCGCCCGGTATTCCGATGACTATACCGGCTTCCAGGAGCGGCTGACGGACCTGAAATACCAGGTCCAGGACATTGCCGATGAGGTCCGGGATTCCCTGGATGAGCTGAGCTATTCTGCCGATGAGCTGGAGACCATCGAGGCCCGGCTGGACATCATCCACCGCCTTCGCCGGAAATACGGCGCGGACTGCGATGAGATCCTTGCCTATCTGGACAAGGCCCGGAAGGAACTGGACGAGATCGAGTTTGCGGACGACCGGGTGGAGCAGCTGAAAAAGAAGCTTGCAAAGCAGGAAAAACAGGCCTGGGATGCAGCCCTGGCCCTGCGGAAGAACCGGCAGGAGCAGGGGGCCGTCATGGCGGAGAAGATCCTTTCCGAGCTGAGCCAGCTGGATATGCCCCGGGTGCAGTTCCAGTGCCGCTTCCGGGAGACGGAGTTGACATCCGAGGGCGCCGATGCGGTGGCCTTTTACCTGTCCGCCAATGCGGGCGAGGATCTAAAGCCTCTGAGCAAGGTGGCCTCCGGCGGCGAGCTGGCGAGAATTATGCTCTCTATGAAAAATGTCCTGGCGGAAAAGGACGCAGTGGACACCCTGATTTTTGACGAGGTGGATACCGGCGTTTCCGGCCGGGCGGCCCAGCGCATTGCGGAGAAGCTCAAGTCCCTGGCAAAGCACAAGCAGGTGCTCTGCGTGACCCATCTGCCCCAGTTGGCGGCGCTGGCGGACACCCATATGCTCATCGCCAAGTCGGAGCATGACGGCAGGACCTATACCACTGTCACCCCCCTGGACCGGAAGGGCAGGGCCATGGAGCTGGCGAGGATCATCGGCGGCGCCCACATTACGGAAACGACCCTGAAAAGTGCCGAAGAAATGCTGTCCGCCGGAGAATAAATGGGCTATTTTGCTGCTTGACATTTGAAAAATGTTCTGCTAGAATACGTTACAACGCAGTGATGGGAACAAGTACGCAGAGCTCCCTTCTTTCAGAGAGCCGCCGGAGGGTGCAAGGCGGCAGAAGTCTTTGCGGAAAATACCTCCCGGAGCGGCCTTCCCGAACGCATAGTAGGGGAGGACGGGTGCGCCCGATACAGCGTCGCCGCCTGCGGGGCGGCTTGAGGGAGATGGCCGTAAGGCATCTCCAAACTGAGGTGGTACCGCGCTTACAAGGCGTCCTCTGTCTGGTTTTCAGGCAGAGGGCGCTTTTTTACTTCTCTGCCCCAGGGAAGAAACAAAACAGGAAAGGAATATGATTCGATGAAAGTTTATGACGAGCTGGTTGCCCGGGGGCTCATCGCCCAGGTGACCAATGAGGAAGAGATCCGGGAGATGGTAGACAACGGCAAGGCCACCTTCTACATTGGCTTTGACCCCACGGCAGACTCTCTGCACGTTGGTCACTTCATGGCCCTGTGCCTGATGAAGCGGCTGCAGATGGCGGGCAACAAGCCCATTGCCCTGATCGGCGGCGGCACGGCCATGATCGGTGACCCCTCCGGCCGGACCGATATGCGCTCCATGATGACCAAGGAGACCATCGACCACAACTGCGCCTGCTTCAAGAAGCAGATGGAGCGGTTCATCGAGTTCGGTGAGGGCAAGGCCCAGATGGTCAACAATGCGGACTGGCTGCTGAACCTGAACTACATCGACTTTATCCGGGACATCGGCGCCTGCTTCTCCGTGAACAATATGCTGCGGGCCGAGTGCTTCAAGCAGCGCATGGAAAAGGGCCTGAGCTTCCTGGAGTTCAACTACATGCCCATGCAGTCCTACGACTTCTACTACCTGTTCCAGCACTACGGCTGCAACATGCAGTTCGGCGGCAACGACCAGTGGAGCAATATGCTGGGCGGCACCGAGCTGATCCGCCGGAAGCTGGGCAAGGATGCCCACGCCATGACCATCACCCTGCTGCTCAATTCCGAGGGAAAGAAGATGGGTAAGACCGCCAAGGGCGCGGTGTGGCTCGACCCCAACAAGACCAGCCCCTACGAGTTCTACCAGTACTGGCGGAATGTGGACGATGCGGATGTGATGAAGTGCATCCGGATGCTGACCTTCCTGCCTCTGGAGCAGATCAACGAGATGGATTCCTGGAAGGATGCCAAGCTCAACGAGGCCAAGGAAATTTTGGCCTTCGAGCTGACCAAGCTTGTCCATGGCGAGGAGGAGGCCCAGAAGGCCCAGAATGCGGCCAAGGCCCTGTTCGTCGGCGGCGGAGACGATGCCAACATCCCCACCACCGAGATCACCGAGGACCAGCTGACGGAGGACAAAATCGGCCTGCTGAGCCTGATGGTAGCCTGCAAGCTGGCTGCCTCCAACGGCGATGCCCGGAAGAACGTGGCGGGCGGCGGCGTTTCCGTCAACGATGAGAAGATCACCGATGTGAAGTTCGAGGTCACCAGGGAGATGCTCAAGGAGGGCGTGAAGCTCCGCAAGGGCAAGAAGGTCTTCCACAAGGCAATTTTGAAGTGAGGTTTTACCGCGCCGGGTTCTCCGGCGCGGCAGCTTTTTACAGCAGTTCCCGGAGTCTTGCCAGGGTCTCCGGACGGATGCTGCCCACCGGCAGGCGGCATTGGCCGCAGTCATAGCCAAGCAGGGCCATGGCTGCCTTCACCGGGGCAGGGTTTACCTCCCGGAACAGGGCCTCGATCAGCGGCAGGAGCCCCAGCTGGATGTCAGAGGCGGTGTCGAAATCCCCGTCCAGTGCTGCCCAGACCATGGCCCGGGTTCGCTCCGGCTCCACATTGGAAACCACGGAGATGACCCCCAGAGCCCCCAGCGCCATGGCGGGCACGGCCAGATCGTCATTGCCGCACCAGACGAAGAAGTCCCGGGGGCACTCCCGGCGGATTCCGGCAATTTTCCGAATGTCCGGAGAGGCCTCCTTGACGCCAATTACATTGGGCAGGGCGGAGAGCGCCTTGTAGACGGATACCGGAATGTCCAGCCCTGTGCGTCCGGGCACGTTGTAGAGCACCACCGGGATATGTACCGCCTGGGCAATGGCTTCATAGTGCCGGTAGAGCCCATCCTCCGTTGCCTTGTTGTAGTAGGGGCTGACCACCAGCAGCCCATCCGCCCCGCAGCCCTCCGCCGCCTGGCTGAGCGCTACGGCATGGGCGGTGTCATTGGAGCCGGTCCCGGCGAGAAAGGCCATGTTCTCCGGAATGGCCTCCCGGGAAACCCTGAAAAGCTCTGTTTTTTCACCATCGGACAGAGTCGCAGATTCGCCGGTGGTTCCGCAGATCACGAGCCCATCGATTCCCGCCTGTTCCTGGCGGCGAATCAGCTGCCGCAGCATGGGGGTATTGAGTGTTTCGCCCAAAAACGGTGTGACCAGGGCGGTGCACACCCCTGTGAAGATCGGTTTTTTCATAGAATCCCTCCCGTGCAGTCTATGCCCGGGAGCTGCCTTTTGCCTGTTGCAAAACGGCGGGAAATGGGTTATACTATATAAAGAGATTTTTTGCAATATTTCGGAGGAAATACCATTGAAGACCCATGATTTTTATTATGATCTGCCGGAAGAGCTGATTGCCCAGACCCCTCTGGAGCAGCGTGACGCTTCCCGGCTGATGACGCTGGACCGGGTGACCGGGGAAGTGGCCCATAAGCATTTTTACGACATTATCGATTCCTTAAATCCCGGCGACTGCCTGGTGATGAACGATTCCCGGGTGCTGCCCGCCCGGCTCCTGGGCCACCGGCCCACCGGCGGTGCGGTGGAGGTTCTGCTGCTGCGGGACCTGGGGAATAAGTGCTGGGAGTGCCTGTGCAAGCCCGGCAAGAAGATGCAGCCGGGGAACGAGGTTTCCTTCGGCAACGGTGAGCTCACCGCCACGGTGAAAGAGGTCCGGGAGGACGGCAACCGGGTAGTGGAATTCCACTATGAGGGCATTTTCCTGGAGGTGCTGGAGCGGCTGGGCAAGATGCCCCTGCCGCCCTATATCAAGGAGGAGCTGCAGGACCAGGAGCGCTATCAGACCGTCTATTCCCGGGAGCTGGGCTCTGCCGCCGCCCCCACGGCGGGGCTGCACTTCACCCAGGAACTGCTGGAGAAGATCCGCGCCAAGGGCGTGAAGACCGCCTTCGTCACCCTCCATGTGGGCCTGGGCACCTTCCGCCCCGTGAAGGCCGAGGAGGTGCTGGAGCACCACATGCACAGCGAGCTGTGCATGATGAATGAGCAGACCGCCTGCATTCTCAATGAGACCAAGGCCAGCGGCGGCCGCATTGTCTGCGTGGGCACCACCTCCTGCCGGACGCTGGAATCCCTGGTAAATGACGACGGCACCTTCGAAGCCAAGTCCCGGTGGACGGATATCTTCATCTACCCGGGCTACCGATTCAAGGCTATGGATGCCCTCATCACCAATTTCCACCTGCCGGAAAGCACTCTGGTGATGCTGGTCTCCGCCTTCGCCGGAAGAGAGCACGTGCTGAACGCCTACCGCATCGCCGTGGAAAACCGCTATCGGTTCTTCAGCTTTGGGGATGCCATGTATATTGGAGACACAAAGGAAAGAGGTAATCTATGTTTGAACTGCTGAAAACCGAGGGGAAGGCCCGGCGGGGTGTGTTTACCTGCGCCCACGGCACGGTGCAGACCCCGGTGTTTATGAACGTTGGCACCCAGGGTGCCATTAAGGGTGCCCTCAGTGCGGAGGACCTGAAAAATATCGGCTGCCAGGTGGAGCTGAGCAATACCTACCATCTGCATCTGCGGCCCACGGATACGGTGGTGCGGCAGATGGGCGGCCTGCACAAATTCATGACCTGGGACGGCCCCATCCTGACGGACTCCGGCGGATTCCAGGTGTTCAGTCTGGCCTCCCTGCGGAAGATCAAGGAGGAGGGCGTGTATTTCGCCTCCCATATCGACGGCCACAAGATCTTCATGGGGCCGGAGGAGAGCATGCAGATCCAGTCCAATCTGGGCAGCGACATCTGCATGGCCTTTGACGAGTGCATCGAAAATCCCTCTCCCCGGGATTACGTCCAGAAGAGCGTAGATCGGACTTACCGCTGGCTTGTCCGCTGTAAGGCGGAAAACGCCCGGCTCAACAGCCTGCCGGATACGGTAAATCCCCACCAGATGCTCTGGGGCATCAACCAGGGCGGCACCTATCCCGATATCCGCATTGACCACATGAAGCGCATTGCAGACCTGGACCTGCCGGGCTACGCCATCGGCGGCCTGGCCGTGGGAGAGACGGCTCAGGAGATGTACGACATCATCGATGCCATTGAGCCCTATATGCCCGGGGAGAAGACCCGCTACCTCATGGGCGTGGGCACTCCTACCAATATCATCGAGGGCGTGGCCCGGGGCGTGGACTTCTTCGACTGCGTCATGCCTGCCCGGAACGCCCGCCATGCCCGGCTGTTCACCTGGGAGGGGGCCATCAACCTGAAAAACGCCAAATACCAGCTGGACGACGGCCCCATTGACCCCCAATGCGACTGCCCTGTGTGCCGCCGGTATTCCAGAGCGTACATCCGTCATCTGTTCGTGGCGGAGGAGATGCTGGCCATGCGCCTGTGCGTTATGCACAATCTGTATTTTTATAATCAGCTTATGCAGCGCATCCGGGATGCCCTGGATGCGGGAACTTTCGGCGATTTCCGCCGGGAATACTCCGAAAAGCTGGCAAGAAGAATTTGACGGTATTTTTTGCCGGGGCAGTTGGAAGCACAGTTTCCGGCTGCCCCGGTAAATTATACGGCGCAGCCTAAAAAAATCTTAAACTTTGCACTTCTTAATTTTTTGTTACGTTGGTTGAAATGGCTGGACGCCCATGGTATAATGCTCTTGTTTTACGAAAGATTTTCCCCTTTCCGTTCTGGGCGGAAGGCAGCGATTTGGAGGCACTATGGGCATCTTTTTTCAAATGAATACACGCAGCCGGATGCCCCGGATTTTTGCGGCAATGTTGGCGCTGCTGCTGCTTTTGCAGACGCTGCCGTTTTTCGTTATGGCGGATGGGACAGACGACACAGAGCAGGTCACGGAAGAGACCACCGGCATTACCGAAGAGCCTGCCGAAGAGGCCGCCGAGACGGAGACCACGGACATTCCCGAGACCGCTGAAATCCAGCGCTTCTTCCCGGACTACACCCTGGATGACTATGCCGATGTTATGTATGGCACCGGAACCATTAAAAACAACGGGTGCAGCGTGTGCTGCATGGCCGTGGTGGCCACTTACCTGACGGGGCACCAGTATTACCCCGACGAGCTGGCAAAATGGTTTGGCGGCAAGGCCGAAAACAATACGGACCGTATCCGCTATATGGCGCAGGCCTTGCAGCTGCCCATGACCGAGGCGGAGAATTACGACTATGTGAAGCAGGCCCTGCGGGAGGGAAAGATCGTCATCCAGCTGATGAACAGCCGGTCCCTCTTCACCAACAGCCAGCACTTCATTCTGCTGAAGGGCTTCAATGAGAACGGCAAGATCGAGGTCTACGACCCCTCCACCTACAACCGCCAGAGTTGGCGGCTGAATGACCGGTTTGAGAACGGCTTCGGAACCGATGAGATCTGCTGGGGCTACGATGGCGCGTTCATCTTCGATCCCAGCCAGATGAGCGACGATCCCTTTGTCTATGAAGAGCCGGTGCGGCCCTATGTGGAGCCCCGTTACGACGGCCTGAAGCTGACCGACGACGAGACCAAGCTCCTTGCCAAGCTCATCTATGTGGAGGCCAGAGGCGAAAGCGAAGAAGGCCAGCAGGCCATTGCAGAGGTGGTCCTGAACCGTCTGGTATCCGGCGACTTCGGCTCCTCCATTACAAATATGATCAATGACGAGAGCCAGTTTGTTCCGCACAAGCTGATCCTCACCGCCGCCCCCAGCCAGGCCCAGTATGAGGCCATCGACCGGGCACTGTACGGCCCTTATGTGCTCCCCAAAGAGGTCACGTTCTATGGCCGTGTCCGCACCACCGACAGCGTCTGGGGCACCATTGGCGGGCATATCTTCTGCTATCCCTGGCACTATAAGGACACCCACCAAGAAGTTACACAAGCCAGCTGAGCACCGCAAGCATCGCCTTGCGGTGCTTGCCTTTATGCGCAGCCTCTTAATGCACAGCGGGAGGTGGCCCGCAGGGCTTCTGCGGTATACCCCCTCAGCCTCGGCTGCCGCCGGGCCAACTCCTCTTGCAGGGGAGCCATGGACATTTCCCTCTTGCGAAACTGCGCAGAAATGTGTACAATAAAAGAAAAAACAGATAGGAGCTGTACTATGGAAACTTGGTTGGAAAGTGTTTATTCCGACGGTTCATCTGAATTTGTTTCGAATCCTTGCCCAAAAATTGGGGAGAGCGTGACGGTGTCACTGCGGATGTACGCAGACGCGCCGGTAAAGTACGTCTACCTGCGGTCTATTCCCAATGGGGGAGAGCTAAAAATTCCCATGCACCGGGCGCGGGAAGCGCGGGGGCTTGTGTATTGGACCTGCGAGTTGCCCATCATCGAGCGGCGGACACAGTACCATTTCTACATCGCCACGGAGAATTGCATCTATTTCTATACGCAGAAGGAGATCACAACCTATCTTCCGGAGCACAGCTATGACTTTGTGCTCCTGACGGACTATGTGCAGCCCGCCTGGGTGAAGGATGCAGTGTTTTACCAGATCTTTCCCGAGCGCTTCTGCAACGGAGACCCGGGCAACGATGTGAAAACAGGGGAGTACAGCCAGGATGGCTTCCCGGCCATCCACATGGAGCACTGGGACGATACGCCCCTGACCTATGAGCAGGGCCACTGCATGGATTTCTACGGCGGCGATTTGCAGGGCATCCGGCAGAAGATCCCCTATCTGAAGGAGCTGGGGGTTACGGCCGTGTACTTAAACCCCATTTTCTATGCCCCCTCCTGCCACAAATATGACTGCCTGGACTACTTCCATGTTGACCCCCATTTCGGCGGGGACGAGGCTCTGGCCGAGCTGAGCAAGGCCCTCCACGAAAACGGCATGAAGCTGATTCTGGATATCTCCATCAACCACACGGGCACGGCCCACCGGTGGTTCAACAAGGACGGCGCCTACTTTCCCAAAACCGAAGGGGCCTACAACAACCCCGATTCCGTGGAGCGGGGCTATTACTTCTTCGACAAGGACAATCATTACCACGGCTGGTGGGACCTGCCCTCCATGCCCACGCTGAACTACACCTCGGATTCTCTCCGGGAAACCGTCTACCGTGGGGAGAATTCCGTCCTGAAAAAGTGGCTCAAGCCCCCTTACAGCATTGATGGCTGGCGCTTCGATGTGGCCGACGTCTTTGCCCGGAACGGGGAGGTGCAGCTATCCCACGAGTTGTGGCCGGAAATCCGGAAGAGCATCCGCCAGGAGAACCCCCAGGCTTATATTCTGGCTGAGGACTGGGGGGACTGCGCCCAGTATTTGCAGGGCACGGAGTGGGATTCTCCCATGAATTACTATGGCTGCGGCCGGGCCATCCGCTCCTTCTTTGGGGAGCCGGACCTGTTCCTGTCCCGCACCCCGGAATTAAAGGCCATCCCTTGCCGCATGACCGCCCAGGATCTGGAGATGCGTGTCATGCAGCACCTGGCCAAGCTCCCCTTCGCCCTGTGGGAGACCCAGTTTAACCTCTTCGACAGCCACGATACCCCGCGGCTGCACAATAACCCCCAAATCTCCCAGGCGGACTTCAAGGGCGCGGCCTGCTTCCAGTTCCTGCTCACCGGTGCAGCCTCTATCTACTATGGGGACGAGGCGGAAATTGACGGCATCACGGATTCCAACGAGGGCTGCCGCTACCCCATGCCCTGGCAGAAGAATTTCCAAGGGTGCGCCCACTATCAGCTGTACCGCACCCTTTGCAGCCTGAAAAAGGCCCATCCGGCCCTGCGCCGGGGCGGCATGAAATTTCTCTATGCCCAGGGGGATACCTTCGCCATTGCAAGATTTACCGGGGAGGACGTCCTTGTGGGCGTCATCTCTAAGTCTGATACCCCGGAGACTGTCCGCCTGCCTCTGGGCACCCTGGGGGCCAGGGCACCGAAGGGGAAGCGGGACCTCTTCGGAAGCGAACTGCACTGGCAGGATGCGGACAAGGCCGTCCTGCTGCAAATCGAGCCCCACGGCAGCTATCTGTTCGAGTGCCAGTGACGGCATTGCAAAAAATCTTCCTTGATGGAGCCAGGTCTTTCGGTATTTTCGCTGAAAGACCTGGCTCTCTTTTGCGAAGATTTCACAATCGCCTGCTCTTCCGCGTTAGCACATGCTAATTTTTTGAGAGAAAAAATTAGGCTAAAATCCAGCACTTTGCACGAAAAATAGCAGTTTTGCACAACTTAGCTCCACTTTGCTTGCTATCGGCTGTGGAACTTGTTATAATGAAACCGCCTACATCAAAGGAGGAATAAACTATGCTGGATGAATCCTACTACCGGAAAACAGACGAGATCATCGCCCGCTACGGCAAGGAGCCCAAGGCGCTGATCCCTGTCATGCAGGATGTTCAGGCGGAATACCGCTACCTGCCCGGTGAGCTGCTGTCCTATATTGCGGAACAAATCGGCATTACCGAAACAAAAGCCTACAGCGTGGCCACCTTCTATGAAAACTTTTCCTTTGAAGCCAAGGGAAAATACGTGATCAAGGTGTGCGACGGCACCGCCTGCCATGTGCGCCACTCCACCCCCGTGCTGGAGGCCCTCTGGAAGGAGCTGGGTCTGAGCAAGAAGAAGCACACCACCGACGACATGATGTTCACCGTGGAGACGGTCTCCTGCCTGGGTGCCTGCGGTCTGGCACCCACCATGATGGTCAATGAGCAGGTCCACCCGGCCATGACCCCTGAAAAGGCCCTGGCACTGATTGCGGAATTGAGAGGTAAAGGCTGATGATCCAGAATATTGAAGATCTGACCCAGGCGCGGGAAACCGCCGCCGCGGAAATGAAAAGCTATGACTGCCGGGTGCTGGTCTGCTCCGGCACGGGCTGTATCGCTACCGGCTCCAATAAGATCCACCAGCTGTTTCAGGAGCTGATTGCAGACGACCCCGCCATCGATCTGCAATTCGCCCCCCACGATGCCGCAGAGCATGACGGCCCCAAGGTTGGCGTCCACAAGACGGGCTGCCAGGGTTTCTGCGAGCTTGGCCCTCTGGTCCGCATCCAGAAGGGGGACCGGACCGTCCAGTATGTCAAGGTCCAGCCGGAGGATGTAAAGGAAATCTACGAGCACACCATCCTGGGCAGCGATGTCATTGAGCGCCTGCTCTACCAGAAGGGCGAGAAGAAGTACGTCCAGCCGGAGGATATCCCCTTTATCGCCAAGCAGACCCGGATTGTTCTGGAAAACTGTGGCAAGCTGGATGCGGAATCCCTGGACGAATACCTGGCTGCCGGGGGCTTCAAGGCCCTGGAAAAGGCCATGTTCCAGATGGACCGGGACCAGGTCATTGAAGAGATCGATAAGTCCGGTCTCCGGGGCCGTGGCGGCGGCGGCTTCCCGGCGGGCAAAAAGTGGAAGCAGGTTGCCCGGCAGAAAGACCCCATCCGCTATGTGGTCTGCAACGGCGACGAGGGCGACCCAGGTGCCTTTATGGACGGCTCCGTCATGGAGGGAGACCCCTTTAAGCTGATTGAGGGCATGATGATCGCGGCCTACGCCGTCCGCTCCTCCGACGGATATATCTACGTCCGCGCGGAGTACCCCATGTCCGTGGCCCGTCTTCGCCACGCCATCGCCCTGCTGGAGGAGCGTGGACTGCTGGGGGACAACATCCTGGGCTCCGATTTCTCCTTCCATATGCACATCAACCGGGGCGCAGGCGCCTTCGTCTGCGGCGAGGGCTCTGCACTGACGGCCTCCATCGAGGGCAACCGGGGTATGCCCCGGGTCAAGCCCCCCAGAACCGTGGAAAAGGGCCTGTGGGAGCGTCCCACAGTGCTGAATAACGTTGAGACCTATGCCAACGTGCCCAAGATCATCCTGCAGGGCGCGGACTGGTACCGCACCATCGGCACCGCCGGAAGCCCCGGCACCAAGACCTTCTCCCTGACCGGTGCCATTGAGAACACGGGCCTGATCGAAGTGCCCATGGGCTCCACCCTGCGGGAGATCATCTTCGACATCGGCGGCGGCCTGAAAAACGGCTCCACCTTCAAGGCTGTCCAGATCGGCGGCCCCTCCGGCGGCTGCCTGACGGAGAAGCACCTGGATGAACCACTGGACTTCGACTCTGTGAAGAAGTTCAACGCCATTGTAGGCTCCGGCGGCATGGTGGTCATGGATGAGCACACCTGTATGGTGGAGGTTGCCCGGTTCTTCATGTCCTTCACCCAGCGGGAGAGCTGCGGCAAGTGCGTTCCCTGCCGGGAGGGCACCAAGCGGATGCTGGAAATTCTGGAGCGCATTGTGGCCGGTCAGGGGGAACTGGAAGATCTGGACCGGCTGGAGGAGCTGGCAACCATGGTCAAGACCATGGCCCTGTGCGGCCTTGGCAAATCCGCCCCGCTGCCCGTTATCTCTACCCTGAGCACCTTCCGGGATGAGTACGTCGAGCACATTGTCGACAAGAAGTGCCGCGCCAAGGTCTGTACCGCCCTGCGGAAATTCGTCATCAACCCGGACTTCTGTAAGGGCTGCGGCAAGTGCGCCCGGAACTGTCCTGTGAATGCCATCTCCGGCAAGGTCAAGAATCCCTATCATATCGATCCCACCGTCTGCATCAAGTGCGGCTCCTGTAGGGAGAATTGCGCCTTTGATGCCATCTATGTAGAAGCGTAAGGAGGGGCAGCCATGGGAACCATTACCATCAACGGCAAAAAAGTCGAATTCACCGATGAGAAGAACGTTTTGACCATTATCCGCAAGGCGGGCATCGATATGCCTACCCTGTGCTACCATTCCGAGCTCTCCACCTTCGGCGCGTGCCGCCTGTGTACCGTGGAGAACGACCGGGGCCAGTGCTTCGCCTCCTGCTCGGAAGAGCCCAGGGACGGCATGGTCATCTATACCCATACCGAGCGGCTGCGCCGCCACAGAAAGCTCATTGTGGAGCTGCTGCTGGCCGCCCACTGCCGGGACTGCACCACCTGCATGAAGTCCGGCGAGTGCGTATTGCAGGACCTGGCCCACAAGATGGGCGTGAGGGAGGTCCGCTTCCAGGACTACAAGGAGCACAAACCCGTGGACTACAGCTCGCCCTCCATCGTCCGTGACCCCAACAAGTGCATCCTCTGCGGCAACTGCGTGCGGGTGTGCTCGGAGATCCAGGGCGTAGGCGTTCTGGGCTTTGCCCACCGGGGCACGGATGCGGAGGTGACCCCCGCGTTCAATAAGAAGCTGTCCCAGACCGCCTGCGTCAGCTGCGGCCAGTGCCGGGTGTACTGCCCCACAGGCGCTCTGACCATCCGCACCCATTTGGACGAGGTCTATGCCGCCCTGGGTGACCCCAACACCCGGGTGATCGCCCAGATCGCCCCGGCAGTCCGGGTAGCGGTGGGGGATGCCTTCGGCCTGCCCAACGGCGAGAACGCCATGGGCAAGACCGTGGCGGCCCTCCACGCCATGGGCTTTGACGAGGTCTTCGACACCAGCTACTCCGCAGACCTGACGGTCATGGAGGAATCCGCCGAATTCCTGGACCGGGTGCACAACGGCGGCAAGCTGCCGCTGCTGACCTCCTGCTGCCCCGCCTGGGTGAAATTCGTGGACAACGAGTTCCCGGAGATGAAGGAAAATGTCTCCACCTGCCGGTCTCCTCAGGGAATGTTCTCCGCCGTTATCAAGGACTACTACCGCGACCCTGCCCACTCCGAGGGCAAGAAGACCTTCGTGGTGTCCATCATGCCCTGTACCGCCAAGAAGATGGAGGCTGTGCGCCCCAATTCCTTTACCCATGGCGAGCAGGATACAGACATCGTCCTCACCACTACGGAGCTGACCCGGATGATCAAGAACTTCGGCATTGCCTTCGATAAGATTGAGCCCGAGGCCTGCGATATGCCCTTTGGCCTGTCCTCCGGCGGCGGCGTGATCTTCGGCGTCACCGGCGGCGTTACCGAGGCGGTGCTGCGTCGGCTGGCAACGGATCACAATTCCGCTACCCTCAATGCCATTGCTGCCTGCGGCATTCGCGGCGAGGAGGGCATCAAGGAAGCCACCATTCCCTACAACGGCATGGATGTGAACATCTGCGTGGTCTCCGGCCTGGCCAATGCCCGGAAGGTCATGGAGCAGGTCCGCTCCGGCGAGAAGCAGTACCATCTGATCGAGGTCATGGCCTGCCGCCGTGGCTGCATCATGGGCGGCGGCCAGCCCATCCCCGCCGGCCCGCGTCACAAGGCCGCCCGTGCCCAGGGCCTGTACAAGGCTGACAAGGACCGGATTCTGCGCAAGTCCGATGAGAACCCCCTGATGGATGTCTTTTACAACGGCTACTTCAAGGGCAAGGCCCACGAGCTGCTGCATAATCACGAATAAGTTTCCTAAACTGGGCGGCAAAAATGCCGCCCGGTTTTTTGCTCTTTGAGACAGGCTTTGCCCATTTGCCTCCCTGCAGGCACATCCTTTCGGAGCGGCTATTGCGTAGGTCTCATTTTGGCGAGATTTTTTGGAATGACCGCAGGGAGATGCCTGCTTTGAGGCTTATAAACCATGCAAGCTTTCTTCGCGGAATTTTTCTGCCGGATACGCGCAATTTTACCCGAAAAAAGACTTGACAATTGCGACTACATGTTGTAGTCTTTAAGTAGAGACTACTGATTGTAGTCGCACCAAAGGAGGTACAGCAGTTATGGCAGAAATTCAGTTGGGCGTGGTAGAAGCCCGGTTTGCGGATATCATCTGGGAAAATGAACCGGTTTCCTCTTCCACCCTTGTGAAATTGGCGGGGGAACAGCTCCAGTGGAAGCGGACAACGGTTCATACGGTGCTGCGGCGGCTCTGCGACAAGGGGCTGTTTCGAAATGACAACGGCATGGTAACAGCGCTTATTTCCAGGGAACAGTTTTATTCCATGCAGAGCGAGCAATTTGTACAGACCGCCTTTCAGGGCTCCTTTCCAGCGTTCCTGGCTGCCTTTTCCAGAAGCCGCCCGCTGACGGATGCGGAGCGGGAATTGGTCCGGCAGATGATCGACAGTGTGGAGGAAGAGTCATGACAGTGTTTTTTGCAGGGCTTATCAAAACAGCCATTGGGGCCAATTGGCTGATTCTGGCCGCGATTTTTCTCCGTTTTCTTCTGAAAAAGGCCCCGAGACGGGTCATCTGCCTTCTTTGGGCGGTTGTAGCAGTCCGGCTTGTACTCCCGTTTTCCATTGAAAGTCCGGTGAGCCTGATTCCGCAAACAACGGTTGCCCTCCAGGAGGCGGTGGACACAAGCCTCATCCATGTGGAAGCGGTTCCGTCCGGGAACGGTGCAGCCGCCCATCTGCCGACAGCAATCGGTACAGCGCAGGTCCCGGAAATGCACACTTTGCCCTTGCCCACCATATGGGCAGCCGGCATGGCGGTCATGCTGGGGTACCTGCTCATCAGCTATTTCAGAATGCGGTATCTCGTTCGGGAGGCCGTGCAGGAAGAGGAAAATATTTGGGTGTGCGATGGGGTAACATCACCCTTTATCCTGGGCGTTTTCCGCCCCAGAATCTATTTGCCCTCCTGGCTTTCCGGAAGCAGCCGGGCGTATGTGATAGCTCATGAAAAGAGCCACCTTCGCTGCAAGGATCACCTTTGGAAGCCCCTTGCCTTTTGCCTGCTGGCCCCGTATTGGTTTGACCCTCTGGTGTGGGCGGCTTACTTCCTGTGCTGCCGGGACATAGAATTTGCCTGCGATGAGCGGGTCATCCGTGCTCTGAAGATGCCGGAGCGGAAGGCCTATGCGTCGGCCCTGCTGGCGTGCAGCGACGGCAGGAAGCGTATTCTGGTATGCCCGGTGGCCTTTGGCGAGACGGCGGTGGTGCAGCGAATCCGCAGCGTTCTGAACTATAAAAAGCCACGCTTTTGGGTGATCCTTGTAGCCGTCATCCTGATTCTTGCCGTTGCAATTGGTTTTTTAACGGTTCCAAGGAGCGTCCCGGAAGAGGGAAGCAGTGATTTTATTTCGGAGGAAACTGTGCCGCCGGAAACGCTTCCGGAAGCACAGGCGCCTGCCGCGCCTACCGGGGAGGAGACTTCTCCGGTAGAAGAGGACAACCCGGAATGGGCGCCATACCCGGATGGAATTCGAATCGATACCTACGAAGGGGAAACCTTCACGGCCCAGATCATGCTGGTTCGTGACCCCTCCCGGCTGTATCTGGCCACCTCTTCCGAGACACTCTCCAAGGACACTCCGGGGCTGAAAATCGATGCTGCAATGGAAAAAGAAGGGGCTGTCGCCGCGATCAACGCGGGAACATGCTGGGACGACGGCACCGGAAGTCTGGAAGTTGGCAGTGTTCCTCTGGGACTGAACCTTTCCAAGGGAAAGGTGGTATGGAACGATTTTTCTGCAATGACCCCGGATACAGGCTTTGTTGGCTTCAACAGGGATAATATTCTGATCGTTGCCAACTCCGTGACAGAGGAGGAGGCGTTAGAGCTCGGGATTCGGGACGGCTGCGCCAGCGGAACGGTCCTGATCGTCAACGGAAACGCGGTGGACATCGATCATACCGGCTACAATCCCAGGACAGCCATCGGCCAACGCGCCGACGGAACCGTGATCCTCGTCTGTACCAACGGCAGAACCGATGAGTACATTGGCGCAACCCTTCCGGATGTGACCGGCATTCTTCAGGAATACGGAGCCGTGAATGCCTGCGCACTGCTTGGCGGCTCCTCTGCCAATATGCTCTATCGGGATACACAGGGGCTGTACGGCGAAAAGGGAACCGTTCACATGTTCAATCCGAAATCTGCCGAGCTCAATATCTTCACCGGGCAGGCACTGCGCCGACTGCCCACCTTCTGGATGGTCAAACCGTAAGAACCTCCGGATAGATCGTTTTCAAGGGGCCTGAGATCTGCAAGAAACTGATCTCAGGCCCCGGCCCTCTCTGGGGGGAGAGGCTTTGAAGCCGATGATACTGCTGCTGATTTTCTCACAATCCAGAGTGGATAGGTGTTCCACTAGTCCGGAAGAGAGTAAATATTATCTTCGTAGAATTCATAAATATTAAGAAAGCAACTAATAGTTGCTAAGATTATATATCAATAGATGGATTCATATAGTATACATTCCGCTGATCCAGCTTCTCCCGCAGTCGCTGCAGTCCCTCGCCGAAGCGCTGGAAATGAACGATTTCCCGTTCCCGCAGGAAGCGGATCACATCGTTGACATCCGGGTCGTCGCTGAGTCTTAGAATATTGTCATAGGTAACCCGCGCTTTCTGCTCGGCGGCCAGGTCCTCTGTCAGATCGGCAATGGGGTCACCCTTGACGGCCATAGACCCTGCGCTCCAGGGGAAGCCTGCCGCCGCCGTGGGGTAGACGCCTACGGTATGGTCCACAAAGTAGGGAGCAAAGGCCGGATCTCGGAATTGATTGTCTTTCAAATTTCGGGTCAGCTGGTGAACAATGGCACCAATCATTTCCAGGTGGCCCAGCTCTTCCGTTCCAATATCCGTCAATAGGCCCTTGAGCTCCTCAAAGGGCATGGAATAGCGCTGGGAGAGGTAGCGCAGACTGGCGCCCAGCTCGCCGTCGGGGCCGCCGTACTGGGTTATGATGATTTTTGCCAGCTGGGGATTGGGACGGCGAATTCTTACCGGGTATTGGAGCTTCTTTTCATACTGAAACATGGCTTATTCCCCCTTATTCGCGGCATATTCCCAAGGCCAGGGATCGTCCAGCCAGGCATAAGTATCCCCTCGTCCGGGCGCGGCGTGGTTCAGCGGACGTTTCTCCCGCTCATAGGCCTGGGAGACCTTCTGATAGAGCTGCTGGTACTGCCGATAGAGTTCCAGCGCCTCCGTATCCTCCGGATGGGTGTCCAGATACAGCGCCAGCTCCTGGACGGCAAAGGCGAGGACCTGCACCTCAGACAGGGGCGTTACCGGCAGATTATTCTGGTTGACCATGCCCATAAAGGGTAGATCCAACCCGGGATACAGAGTCCCCCGGACCATGGCTTTTCTCGGCTCATAGCGGACAGGACCTTCGATCTGGAAGGGCACATAGGGATTGGCCAGGGGTGCCATGGCGGGCAGGCGACCCTCCCCATAGTTTCCTGCGGGTTTCTTGGCATTCAATGGGATTCCTCCTCGAATTCTATTTGGAAAACTGATTCCGGGTCATACTATGCAGGATTCGCCCGACTGTGCATAGGCAGCGCGGGAATGCCGTAAGGTATTCAGAGGTGGTGCGGATGTTCCGAAGGCTTCGGCTATGGGCCATATGTTTCGTTCTGATCGCAGGGCTTGCCGCTGTGGGAATCTACGGTGGTGCCCGGGCGGTTTCCGCCATTTCTGACCGGTTGCCTGTAAAACGCCCCCATACGGTTATAATCGATGCGGGCCATGGCGGCGAGGATGGGGGCGCAACCTCCTGCACGGGGCGGCTGGAAAGCGGGTACAATCTGGAAATTGCCCTGCGCCTGGAGGATATGCTGCATTTTCTTGGCTTTCGGACGGAGATGATCCGCCGAACGGATACGGCCATTTACCGAAAAGGGGAGACCATTGCCCAGAAAAAGGTGGACGATCTGAAAAACCGGGTGCGCATCGTCAATGAGACCTCCGGCGGCGTTCTTCTGAGCATCCACCAGAATTACTTCTCTCAGGCTCAATACAGCGGCGCACAGGTGTTCTATGGCACGGCAGAGGGCAGCCGGGAGCTGGCGGAGACGGTCCAGTCCGCCCTGGTTTCCACGCTGAATCCCGGAAGCCGCCGAAAGGCAAAGGCCGCAAAGGGAATCTATCTCATGGAAAAGAGTCAGAAATGCGCCATTTTGGTGGAATGCGGCTTTCTCTCCAATGCAGAGGAGGAGGCGAAGCTTGCTTCCCCCGATTATCAGAAGGCCATGGCAGCGGTGATTGCGGCAGCCGTCGGGACAAAACTGGGTTGACCGGCCTTCCGGGGTTTGGTATAATGGAGAAAATCAAGGCAGCACCGCAGCGCTTTTTTACCTGCTGTGCGGTGCTGCTCCAAAGAATCGGAGATAAAAACGATGGCAAAGGCAAAAACCGTATTTTTCTGCACCAACTGCGGCAATGAAAGCCCAAAATGGCAGGGCAGATGCCCCGCCTGCGGAGCCTGGAATACCTATGAAGAGCACATTGAGAAGCCCACACTGCCGGGTAAGGCGAAATCCAGCCCTGTGGGCCAGAGCCGAAAGCCCCAGCGGATTCAGGACGTGACCACCGACGGGGAGATTCGCTTCTCCACGGGCATGGGGGAGCTGGACCGTGTCCTGGGCGGCGGTGCGGTGGCAGGTTCCCTGGTACTGGTGGGCGGCGCTCCCGGTATTGGCAAGTCTACGCTGCTGCTGCAAATCTGCAACAGCCTGTGCGCCGGGCGCAGCGTGCTCTATGTCTCCGGCGAGGAAAGTGAGCGGCAGCTGAAGCTTCGGGCTCAGCGGCTGGGGGTAGCTCCGGAATCGTTGTATATCCTCTCTGAGACCCGCCTTTCGGACATTCTGGAGGCCGTGGAGGAGCTGAAACCCGATATCCTGATGATCGACTCCATCCAGACTCTCTACCGTGAGGAAAACGACTCTTCTCCCGGCAGCGTCTCCCAAGTAAAGGACTGCACCATGACCATGATGCACCTGAGCAAATCCCAGGGGATCACGGTGTTTGTGGTTGGCCACATCAATAAGGACGGCAACATTGCAGGCCCCAAGGTGTTGGAGCATATGGTGGACTGCGTGCTGTATTTTGAGGGCGACCCCAATTCTTCCTACCGGCTTCTCCGGGCGGCCAAAAACCGATTTGGCTCCACCAACGAGATCGGGGTCTTCGAAATGATGGAAAGCGGCCTGGAGGAGGTGCCAAACCCCAGCCAGATGCTGCTGGACGGGCGGCCCGAGGGGGCCAGCGGCACCTGCGTTGCCTGCGTCATGGAAGGCACCCGGCCGGTGCTGGCGGAGGTGCAGGCATTGGTTGCCAAGACCATGGCCAATGTGCCGCGGCGGGCTTCCGACGGTTTTGACTTCAACCGTATGATGCTGTTGCTTGCCGTGGCGGAAAAGCGGGCGGGGCTGCGGATGGGGGCCTTTGATGCCTATATCAATGTCATCGGCGGCCTGCGGCTGGACGAGCCGGGGGCGGACCTGCCGGTAACTCTTGCGGTGGCCTCCTCCTACCGGGATGCCCCCATTGCGGACGACCTGACGGCCATCGGCGAGGTGGGCCTGACGGGGGAGATCCGCACGGTTTCCCATCTGAACCAGCGCCTGGGAGAGGTTGCCCGGCTGGGTTTCAAAAAGTGCATCATCCCCAAAGGCGGCTCCGAAAAGCTGGATATTCCGGAAGGATTGACGGTCTACCGCGTCCGCAATCTGCGGGAGGCTATTGAGGTAGCGCTGTAACCTTCGGGCAGCAGATTTATTATGCATCGGGAGGACACAAACGCAATGGATACAGTGTTTTACCATGGCACCGCTATTCCCGGACTGGATACCATCAAAGCAAACGCAAAATCTCACGTAACCGGCATGCCGGTGGCATACTTCACTGAGGATCGGTGCTACGCTTTGGTATGCTGCCGAAGCAGAAATGAGAACTTTGTGACTATGGGCATTCGCGCAGATGGAAAGCAGCATTATTTTGAGCGCTTTCCAAACCAGCTGGAAGTTCTCTACAAGGGAAAGCGGGGCTATCTTTACTGCCTTGAATCCACAGATGGGTTGACGCACACGAAGGGGCACACCTGGGAAAGTGCACAGGACGTTCCCGTTGCAAAATGTGAGATCGTTGCGGACGTATACGAGGAAATTCTGCGGGAAGAGGCCAAAGGCAATCTGGTGATCCATAGATATTCCGAAATTGATCCATCCGAGCAGAAAATGCACGCAAATCACATTCGGGATCATATCCTGGAGGAAGGAACCGAAATGGCACAATTCTATTATGCTCATTTTTCGTCCCTATGGGATTCGGAAGATTCCTGAATCATACACCTGCAAAATGCGGGGCTGTGTGGGAAATGTCTGAACGGACATTTCCGGGCAGCCCTGTTTTTTTATGCCCGGAAGCAATTCCGACAGGAAGTGCGCAGCTATGCCGCTATACTGAAAGCAGCAAATACAAAGGAGGAGTTTACCATGCATTTCACCAGTTTCCAGGAAGGGGACAAGCTGACCATCGCCCTGACTGGGGAAATAGACCACCACTGCGCCAAAGCCTACATCCAGGTCATTGCCGCGAAGATCGAGACCTATATGCCGGAAATCTGCGTGCTGGATTTCCGGGATGTGACCTTCGTGGATTCCTCGGGGATCGCCGTGGTCATCAACGCCCTGCGCAGCATGACCCAAATTGAGGGAAAGCTGCTGCTCACGGGCATTTCTCCCCAGCCTATGCGGGTATTCCGGGCATCGGGCCTGGACAAGCTTGTTGAAATACGGGAGGCGGTTTCATGAAATTCGGCAACTATATGATTTTGGAATTTCCCAGCAAATCCAGCAACGAGGCCTTTGCCCGCAGCGCCGTGGCCTGCTTTGCCGCTCAGATGGACCCTACATTGGAGGAGCTGGGGGACATCCGCACGGCGGTGTCCGAGGCCGTGACCAATTGCATTGTCCACGCCTATCCTGACAAGCTGGGCACCATCACCCTGCGCTGCCGCATTCTCAAGGACAATGTGTTGGACATTGTCATCAAAGACAAGGGCGTTGGCATCCCGGATGTGGAGCAGGCCCGGCGGCCCAGCTTCACCACCGGCGGGGCCGAGCGCAGCGGCATGGGCTTTACCATTATGGAGAGCTTCATGACCAGTCTGGAGATCACCTCCATAGAGGGGCGGGGGACCTCCGTACATATGCGCCGGAAGCTGCAGCGCCGCCAATGAGCGTTCCCGAGGAGCTGATCGCCCGGGCACAGGCCGGGGATATCCAAGCCAAGGAGCAGCTGATTACGGAGAATGCAGGGCTCATCTGGGCCGTTGCCCGGCGGTTTCAGGGCAGGGGCACCGAGCTGGAGGACCTCTACCAGCTGGGCTGCCTGGGCTTTTTGAAGGCCGCAGAGGGCTTCGACCCCGGCTTCGGCACCCAGTTTTCTACTTATGCCGTGCCAAAAATCGCCGGAGAAATCCGGCGATTTCTCCGGGATGACGGGGCGGTGAAGGTATCCCGGGGGCTCAAGGAGCAGTCCGCCTCCATCAAAGCCGCCCGCAGCCGCCTGACGGCAACGCTGGACCGGGAGCCAACCCTTTCCGAGCTGTCTGCCGAGACCGGCCTTTCCCCGGAAGAAATTGCCCTGGCCGAAACCGCCACCGCCGCCACGGAGTCCATCTACCGCCAGACAGGGGAGGAGGGCTTCTCCCTGGAAAATGTGCTGACGGATACGGAATCCGAGGAGCGCATGGTGGAGAAAATCGCCCTGCGGCAGGCGGTTCGGGCGCTGCCGGAGCGGGAACGGCAAATCATTGCCCTGCGGTATTTCCACGGCCTGACCCAGCAGCGCACAGCGGGAATTCTGGGCATCAGCCAGGTTCAGGTCTCTCGGGTGGAGCGCAAGGCGCTGGGCCTTCTCAAGGAGAAGCTGGAATAAGCGGCTTGCTTTTTGCGGCTCTTTGCGGTAAAATAGGAGCCGATAAAAAGAAAGACAGAAATGACAGGTGCTTCTATGAATAATGAATTGGATTCCAGATTTCTGGCCGCTCGGCGGAACTACATTGCTTCCCGTTTTTCCATGCTCAACGATGTGCAGCGGGAGGCCGTGTTGACCACCGAGGGGCCTCTTTTGCTGCTGGCAGGTGCCGGCAGCGGCAAGACCACGGTGCTCATCAACCGAATCGCCAACATTCTGCGCTATGGCCGGGGCTCGGAAGGAACGGAAATTCCGGACTTCGTCAGAGACGAGGATGTGACGTTCCTGGAAAACCTGCCGGAAGACCCAACCCAGGAGCAAACAGACCGGGCAGACTGGCTCTGCGCCCTGGAGCCTGCAAACCCCTGGAATGTCATCGCCATTACCTTTACCAACAAGGCTGCCGGAGAGATGAAGGAGCGGCTTTCCAATATGCTGGGGGCCAGTGCCGAGGATATCTGGGCCATGACCTTCCATGCTGCCTGCTGCCGCATTCTGCGCCGGTATATTGACCGCTGCGGCTATACCTCCAGCTTTACCATCTACGATACCTCGGACTCCGAGCGGCTCATGAAGGAAATTCTCCGGGACATGAACCTGGATGACAAGACCTATCCGCCCCGGTATGTACTGAGCATCATCGGCCGGCAGAAGGACCGGCTGATTTCCCCGGAGCAGATGGAGGAGGACAGCCGCAGCGCCTCGGACTACCGCATTGTCCAGATCGCCAAGGCCTACGCCGTCTATCAGAAGCGCCTGAAGGACAACAACGCCCTGGATTTTGACGACATTCTCTATGTCACCGTGAAGCTCTTGCAGCAGGACCGGGAGGTAAGGGAATACTACCAGCGGAAATTCCATTATGTTCTGGTGGACGAGTACCAGGACACCAACCACGTCCAGTATCTTTTGACAGAGCTGCTGGCAGGAGACAGACGGAACATCTGCGTAGTCGGTGATGACGACCAGAGCATTTACCGCTTCCGGGGCGCTACCATTGAGAATATTCTCTCCTTTGAAGAGCAGTACCCCGGCGCTCGGGTCATTCGGCTGGAGCAGAACTACCGCTCCACCCAGTCCATTCTGGATGCGGCCAACGCCGTCATTTCCCACAACGAAGGCCGGAAGGGCAAGCACCTGTGGACGGACAACGGCACAGGGGAGCCCATTCTCGTATATGAGGCGGAGAACGAAGGGGCCGAGGGCAACTTCGTTGCCAGCCAGATCCTTTCCCGCTCCAAGGGCCACGACTTCAAGGATTACGCTATTTTGTACCGGACCAATGCCCAGTCCAACTCCATGGAATATGCTCTGAAACGCAACGGCATTCCCTACCGGGTCATCGGCGGTATGCGCTTCTTTGAGCGGGCCGAGATCAAGGATATGCTGTCCTATCTGTGCGTCATCAACAACCGGGCAGACGACCTGCGCCTGAACCGCATCATCAACAATCCCCCCAGAGGTCTGGGAGCCAAGACCGTTGAGACCGTCCAGAAGCTGGCCCAGGCCGAGGGAAAGAGCGTCTATGAGGTGGTCTGTGACCCCTATAATTACGGCCCTCTGGAAAAATCGGCCCAGAAGCTGCTGCAATTCTCCGCACTGATCGAGGACCTGGCAGGGCTTTTGGCAAACGGCATGAGCCTGCCGGAATTCTATGATGAGCTGCTTATCCGCACGGGCTATGCCGATATGCTCCTGTCCAAGCCTACGGAGGAAAACAAGACCAAGCTGGAAAACGTGAAGGAATTGAAGTCCAGCATTCAGTCCTACCTCGCCAATACCACAGAGCCCAGCCTCTCTGGCTTTTTGGAAGAAATTTCTCTGTACACCGATCTGGAGCAGTACAACGAGGGGGACGATGCGGTGGTCATGATGACCATTCACTCCGCCAAGGGCCTGGAATTTCCCCATGTGTTCCTGGTGGGCTTCGAGGACGGGCTTTTCCCCGGTATGCGGGCCATCGGCGACCGGGAGGAGATGGAGGAGGAGCGGCGGCTGTGCTACGTGGCCATTACCCGGGCCAAGAAGTCGCTGACCATCAGCCATGCCAGAATGCGGATGATCTATGGCCGCACGGCCTCGGCGCTGCCCTCCCGCTTCTTACAGGAGATCCCGGAGAGCTGCATCGTCAAGCGGGGCGGCTATCGGCCCCAGGTCCAGGAGAGCCGCCGGGAGAGCTACGAAAAACACATTTCCAAGAGCCATGCTTATCTTTCCTCGGCCATCCGTGCTCAGGCCGCCTCCGGCGCTCCTGCGCCGGAATTCAACAAGGGGGATATGGTCATGCACGCAGCCTTTGGCAAGGGCATGGTCCTGTCCGTCGTCAAAATGGGTGGCGATGCCCTGCTGGAGGTGGCCTTTGACGACATCGGCACCAAAAAGCTCATGGCAAAGGCTGCCGGGGCGCATATGAAGAAGCTGTAACGCATACGCTTACCCCAGGGGGGTGCGGGGCTTGCGTCGGTTTTTGATCCGTTTCTTGTTGCGGCTGCTGCTTGTTTTTGCGGTGGTTCTGGGAGGGCTTCTGCTGTTTCGCAGCCACTACCGGCCCCTTTTGCGGGAGCTGGCGGAGACCCAGATCAAAAACGCCACCTCCGATCTGACCAACGATGCGCTGACCGAGCTTTTGGCTCGGGACAGCATCGCCTATGACCGGATCGTCTACTTTGAAAAGGACCTAGACGGCCGCATTACGGCCATGAAAACCAATATTCTGGAAGTCAACCGGATGAAAACGGAGATTCTGGAGATCATCAATCAGGAAATTCTGGACTGGGATACGGCGAAGCTGGGAATTCCCATTGGCAGTCTCATTTTCCCGGAGCTTTTCGCCGGGAAGGGCTTCTGCATCCCGGTACACGTGCTCTCCATCCGCAATTCCGACGCCAGCTTTGAAAGCCGCTTTCAGCAGGCCGGCATCAACCAGACCTTGCATCGGCTTATGATGGAGGTCAATGTGGATGCCAGCATTCTGGTGCTGGGGCAGACGGAGAGCTTTTCCCTCACCAGCGAAGTGGTGGCGGCGGAGACCGTGATCGTCGGGGAGGTCCCCGGTACGTTTCTGAACACAGGAGGTATTTATGGAACCCAAACAGAGAATTGAGGAGCTGACGAAGCTCCTAAACGATGCGGGCTACCGGTACTACGTGCTGGATGACCCCACCATGCCGGACTTTGAATATGACCGTCTTCTGCGGGAGCTGGAGGACCTGGAGAAAGCAAACCCGGAGCTGGCTCTGCCGGATTCGCCCACCAAGCGGGTGGGCGGTCAGGCTGTGAACACCTTTGGCGAGGTGACCCACGCGGTGCCGCTGATGAGCCTGCAGGATGTGTTCAGTCTGGAAGAGCTGGATGACTTTCTGGTGCGGACCAAAGAGGCCGTTCCGGGAGCTCAGTTCTCCGTGGAGCCGAAAATCGATGGTCTGTCCGTAGCTCTGGAATACGTGGACGGCCAGTTCGTCCGGGGTGCTACCCGGGGCGACGGCAATGTGGGCGAGGATGTGACGGAAAATCTGCGTACCATCCGCTCCATTCCCATGGCGTTGGAAGGGGCTCCCGCCCGGCTCATCGTCCGGGGTGAGGTATTCATGCCCAAGAAGACCTTCCATGCACTGAATGAAGCATTGGAGGAAAACGGGGAGAAGACCTTTGCCAACCCCAGGAACGCCGCCGCCGGCTCTCTGCGGCAGAAAGACCCCAAGGTCACCGCCAAGCGGAAGCTGGATATTCTGGTATTTAACGTCCAGCTGGCAGAGGGAAAGACCTTTGTGAGCCATGCAGAAACCCTGGAATACCTGAAGTCCCTCCATTTCAAGGTCATTCCCTACAAGCTCCTTTCGGATGCCGAAAAAATCTCCAAGGAGGTCATCCGCATCAACGAGGAGCGTGAGAAGCTCAGCTGCGACATTGACGGTGCCGTCATCAAGCTGGATGACCTGGCCGCCCGGGAACGGCTTGGCAACACCGCCAAATTTCCCCGGTGGGCCGTGGCCTATAAGTACCCCCCAGAGGAAAAGGAAACCCTGGTGGAGGACATTGTGATTCAGGTGGGCCGCACCGGTGTGCTGACGCCCAAGGCTGTGGTGGCTCCCGTCCGGCTGGCAGGCACCACTGTGACCAATGCCACGCTGCACAATCAGGACTTCATCTCCCGGCTGGATATCCGGATAGGGGATACCGTGCGCATCCGCAAGGCGGGGGAGATCATTCCGGAAATCTTGGAAGTGAACCTTTCCAAGCGCCCGGAGGGAACGCAGCCCTATTTGCTTCCGAAAAAATGCCCCGTCTGCGGCGCTGCCGTAGAGCGGGACGAGGATGGGGCTTTCCTGCGCTGCACCGGTGCGGAGTGCCCCGCCCAGCTGAGCCGGAACATTGCCCATTTTGTCAGCCGGGATGCCATGGATATCGAGGGCCTGGGCAGCGCCATTGTGGACAGCCTTATTGAAAAGGGGGCCATCCGCTCTCCGGCGGATATCTATTACCTGACCATGGACGAGCTGTCCGGCCTGTGGAAATCCGGCACCAAGGCGGCTCAGAAGCTGCTGGACGCCATTGCTGCCAGCAAGAGCCAGGATGTTTCCCGGCTGATCTTCGCCCTGGGCATCCGTCAGGTGGGTGCGAAGACCGGAAAGAGTCTGGCTGCGGCCTTCGGCAGCCTGGATAAGCTCATGGAGGCGACTTTGGAGGAACTGACCCAGGTGCCGGATATTGGAGAGGTAACGGCTGAGAGCATCTGCGAGTGGTTCGCTCAGCCCCAGTCCCGCCACATGGTCCGTCGGCTCAAGGAGGCCGGGGTGAACTTTGAGAGCAAGCGGGTCGTTACGGACACCCGCTTCGCGGGCAAGACCATTGTCCTCACCGGCGCTTTAAGCCGGTTCACCCGGGAGGAGGCCACGGAAAAAATCGAGCTCTTCGGCGGCAAGGCCTCCGGCTCCGTCTCCAAAAAGACCAGCTTTGTGGTGGCGGGAGAGAATGCAGGCTCCAAGGAGCGCAAGGCCAGAGAGCTGGGCATCCCGGTGCTGACAGAGGACGAATTTCTGGAGATGCTTTCGTAACAAAAGGCTGCTTTGCCTGATAAAAAATGCAGGGGACGATGCCCTCATCGTCCCCTGCGAGTCTTGTTTGAACTCAGAATTACAGCTCCAGCCGCATTTCAACAAGCGTCTGGTAACCGGAGAACCGGGAAAGGAAGCCTTTGGGGTTCCTGCCGAACTCCACAAAGCCAAGTTTATGATACATGGACACGGCCCGTTCGTTGTCCGCGACCACGCTGAGCTCCAACTGGGTGTAGTTGAACAGCTTTGCGCATGCAATGACTGCTTCCATCAAAGCCTTTCCAATGCCCAGACCCCAGAAGGCTTCGTCGACGCTGATGCCAAATTCCGCCCGATGGCGGACCTTGTATCTGCCGCCTATGGCGTTGAGGCCCAGACAGCCGCAGAGCGTACCGTCAATTTCCGCCAGAAGCATGATCTCACGGTCGCTTTCCAGCATCCCCTTCAGGTATTCCGCTTCCTGCTCCGGGGTGAACCGGCGCTCATCCGGGTAGGCCAGCAGATAATCCGTCTGGCTGTGGGTCAGAACGATCAGTTCAAGAAGGGCCTGGGCGTCTGCAGGCTCCGCATTCCGGATACGCAGAGTGCGGCCGTCCCGCAAAGGAAGCGTTTTCTCAAATCGCATGGTTTCACTCTCCTTTACAGGGAAAAATCGTCCTCGTTGTACCGGCTGAAATCCATGGCCTTGGGTTTGGCCGGAATGCGCTTGAAGGGGTCGTACTGGAAGCGGCGGCAGCTGCTGTCCGGGGTACGAACCCCTTTTTTGACGCACAAAATCTGGTCATCGCACAGTGCCACGCCATGCTTGCAATAGGCACAGGCCCGTTCTATTTTCTTTCGGAAAAGCATAATTTCCTCCCGGATGGTTGTTTGAGGCCATTATACACCCTGTGCCGCCAAAAAGCTACCTTTCCGGGAAGAAAAATAAGTGCCGCGATTAAAATCGCCATCAAAACGACCTGCTTTCGCAGCAGCAGCCAGCCAAAGAGCAGTACAAATACGGCCTGGAGTGCCTTTCCCAGCCAATAATCCCGCAAACTAAGCCCCGGGCAGACCTGGGCGGTCTGGAGCCCCACGCAGACCCCGCCAAAGGCAGTGAGCCCGCCCGCCAGAAGAAAGCGGGCCGGTTCTGACGGAACACTCTGCAAATGGCAGCAGCCGTTTGTCAGCTCCAACAAGCCCTCTGCCGCCACCAATGCAACGCCGTCCAACGGAAGATAGGTGCGCAAAAAGTTCAGCCCCACCCGAAAAAGGATCACCGTTATGCAGATTTTTCCCATGGCCGCCCCGGCCTGGGTGATTGGGTCGGCAGACGCCGCCGGTTCTACCGCCGCCTGTTCGCTCCTGGCCGGAAGGATTCGGGAGACTGCCCAGGCGCTCAGAAGCACCAGCGCCCACAGGGCCGCCCCGGCCAAGACATTCGAAAACTGCCGGGCTACCAGGCCGAACAGAAAGGCAGGCCCCGGCAGACTGCAAAAGCCGAGAAGTATCTCTGCGTCCCGCTTTTGCAGCGCGCCCCGGTTTGCCGCTTGGGCAATGCAGGCAGCCCCGGCAGGGTAGCCCCCCAGCAAAGCGGGGAGCAGAAGGATCTCCGCCCCCTTCGGGATGCCGAAGAGCCGCCCAATCACCCCAAAAAGGGGAAGCCTTTTGGAAAACGGTCTCTGGGTCAGGGCCATAGACAGGCACAGAAACGGCAGCAGGCTGGGAATCACCGCCGTCAGGCACAGCTCCACGCCCTGGCTGGCCCCCTGCAGGGCGGTCCGGCTGTCCAGGATCATGGCAAGCATTCCGATCATCAATAGCAGCCCCATGGAAATCACCTCGGGAGAATCTATGCAATTTCCGCCCCCGGCATACATACCCTTGACCAAAAGGAGGTGGATGCCGTGAAGCAGGGGAGTATTTGGTCCTGGCTGTCCGGGGACCTGCCGGGAGAGCCCTTGCCAGGGCAAAGCCTACTGGAGCTCACCGGGGACCGCCAGGTCCTGATTGAAAACCACCGGGGCGTGACCCAGTACAGCCGGGAGCAGGTGGGTGTCAAGGTTGCCTTTGGAGAGATTCTCCTCTGTGGCCGGGAGCTGGTGCTGGCGCGGATGGGGCAGGGGCAGCTGGTGGTCACAGGCTGCGTGGAGTCCATCCGGCTTCTCAGGAGGCGCTGCCCATGAAGCTCTGGACCTCCCTCACCGGCCTTATCCAAGCGGAACTGCTCACCGCCGACCCGGCAGGCGCGCTTTGCGCTATTGCAGACGCCGGGATCATTCTTCGGGACGTAACCCCGGAAGGGGAGCTCTGCCTGCGCTTTTCCGTCGCCCGCCCCAGCTATGGCAGGCTTTTGCGCCTGACCCGGAGGCGGGGAGAAACGCTGACGATCCTTGGCAGGACCGGCCTATACTGGCGCTTCCGGGCTCTGGCAGGAAGGCCTGTGCTGCTTGCCGGGCTGGCGCTGCTGCTATGCGCCCAAATCCTGATCCCTACCCGGATCTTTTTTGTCCGGGTCAGCGGCAACCAGCGGGTGCCTGCCCGGCAGATCCTTGCGGCTGCGGAAAGCTGCGGGCTGCGCTTTGGGGCCAACCGCCGGGCTCTTCGCAGCGAGGCCATCAAGAACAGCCTGCTCAGCGCCATCCCGGAGCTCAAGTGGGCCGGGGTCAATACAAGAGGCTGCGTTGCAGTGATTTCCGTTGCAGAAAAGCAGCCTGCCGTCCCTGCGGAGCCTGCTCAGACCGGCGTAGCCAGTGTGATCGCCGCCCGGGACGGGGTAATCAAGAGCCTGCTTTGCACCAGGGGAACGCCTTTGACCAAGCCCGGGCAGGCGGTTACCAAAGGGCAGGTACTGATTTCCGGCTATACGGACTGCGGAAAAACCGTCCTGGCCCAGCGGGCGCAGGGGGAGATCATGGCCTATACCCACCGGGATTTTCAGGTGTACGCCCCCAAATACTGCCTTCAAAAGGCGGGGAAGGCAAAAATCATCCGGCGGTGGAGCCTGATTCTCGGAAAAAAACGGATAAAATTGTGGTTTGGTAGTGGAATTTTGGGTATGGAATGTGGTAGAATGTATCAGGAGTATCCATTGACCCTGCCGGGCGGCTTTGTGCTGCCGGTGCGCATGGCAGTGGACTGCTACAAAGTCTGCGAACTTTCGGAACAAGGCCTTCCGGAAGAGACGGCTTATACCCAGATGCAGCACTTTGCCAGGACCTATCTTCCCGGTGCTATGACCGCGGGAACCGTCCTGGATGCATCGGAGACCTTTGCCCCGGAGGAGGGAGCCTATGTGCTCTCCGGCAGCTATTCCTGCCTGGAGTCCATTGGCCGCAGCCGCCGGGAGGAGACAGGAGAGACCAATGAGCAAGGAAGTTGAAAGAATCGTAAATGCCGATCGGGTAGAGGACCTGATTGCCGTGTTCGGCTCCTTCGATGAAAACGTGCGCCGGATCGAAGAGGCTCTGGGCGTGCGCATTGTCAGCCGGGGAGATGACCTGAAGGTCACCGGCGACGAGGAGATGGCGGACAAGGCCGTCCGTACCCTGGAAGCCCTGCTGCAGCTGGCCGCCAAGGGCGAGACCATCGATGAGCAGCGGGTGCGCTACCTCATTACCCTGGTCAGTGAGGGCAACGAGGATCAAATTGCAAAAATCGCCAAGGATGTGGTGTGCATCACCGCCAAGGGAAAGCCCATCAAGGCCAAAACCGTTGGCCAGCAGAACTACATGAAGGCCATTCAGAAAAATACCGTCACCATCGGTGTCGGCCCTGCCGGTACGGGCAAGACTTATCTCGCCGTGGCGGCTGCCGTATCCGCTTTCCGGGAGCGGACCGTAAACCGGATCATCCTCACCCGGCCTGCCGTAGAGGCAGGGGAGCGGCTGGGCTTCCTGCCAGGCGATTTGCAGAACAAGGTAGACCCCTATCTGCGGCCGCTGTATGACGCGCTGTATGATATGCTGGGAGCAGAGACCTTCCAGAAGTACCAGGAGCGGGGCTCCATCGAAGTGGCCCCGCTGGCCTATATGCGCGGCCGAACCCTGGACGACAGCTTCATCATCCTGGACGAGGCCCAGAACACCACCCGGGAGCAGATGAAAATGTTTTTGACCCGTCTGGGCTTTGGCTCCAAGATCGTCATCACCGGAGACGTGACCCAGATCGACCTGCCGGATGACAAGGTCTCCGGATTGAAGGATGCGGTGCGGGTGCTGGACGGGGTGGAGGATATTGCCATCTGCCGCCTGACCTCTGCGGATGTTGTCCGCCACGCCCTGGTACAGAAAATCATCAATGCCTACGAAAAGGCTGCAAAGCCTGAAAATAACCCGCCCCGGACCATGCCGGGACGGTATCAAAGGAAGAGAACCAATGAGAAATAAGATCAATCTGGTATTCCAGCAGGGCGGCTTGCAGCGCCTGGTTATTTCCGCCAACATCCGCACGTGCATCAATGCCGTGCTGAAGGCCGAGGGCGTGATGGCCAAGTGCGAGATCAACGTTCTGGTCACGGATGATGCGGGCATCCGGGAAATCAACCGCACCTCCCGAAACATTGACAGCGCCACGGATGTGCTGAGCTTCCCCATGTTTGAGCTGGCGCCCGGAGAGCTGCCCGCGGACTGGACGGAATACAAAGATCCGGACACCGGCCTGGTGCCCCTGGGGGATATGTGCATCTCCCTGGAACGGGCAATCGCCCAGGCCAAGGAATTCGGCCACACCACCCGCCGGGAGGTGGGCTACCTGACCATCCACTCCATGCTGCATCTTCTGGGCTATGACCACCTGGACGAAGGCCCTCAGAAGCGGCAGATGCGCGCCAGAGAAGAGGCCATTGCATCGGAAATTCCGGGCATGAGCCGGGACTGATAAAGGAGAGACTATGAAGACAAAAACCGCTATGATCACCATCTGCGGACGGCCCAATGTGGGTAAGTCCACACTGACGAACTACCTGGTAGGTGAAAAAATCGCCATCGTTTCCAATAAGCCCCAGACCACCCGAAACCGCATCTGCGGCATCGTCACCAAGGGCGACACCCAGTACGTCTTCGTCGACACCCCGGGCTTCCACCGGGCCAGAACCAAGCTGGGCGACTATATGGTGAACGTAGCTCAGGAATCCATTGCGGATGTGGACCTGACGCTGCTGGTGGTAGAGCCCATTGCCTCCATTGGCCCTCAGGAGGAGAGCCTGATTGAAAAAATTCAGGCAAACCGCTGCCCTGCCATTCTGGTCATCAACAAGATCGATACCGTGGAGAAGGACACCCTGCTGGAGGTCATCGCCAAATACTCCCAGGCGGCGAATTTTGAGGCCATTATGCCCATCTCCGCCAAAACCGGAGACGGGGTAGAGGAACTGCTTTCCATGTGCGGCAAGTACGCCCAGGAAGGCCCCTTCCTGTTCCCGGAGGATGTGACAACCGATCAGCCTGAGCGGCAGGTCATGGCAGAGATCATCCGGGAAAAGCTGCTGTGGTGCCTGGACAAGGAGATTCCCCACGGCACTGCTGTGGAGATCACCAAGTTCTCCGAGCGAGACAATGGCGTCATCGACCTGGATGCCACCATTTACTGTGAGAAGGCCAGCCACAAGGGCATTATTATCGGCAAGCAGGGCCAGATGCTGAAAAAGATCTCTACGCTGGCCCGGCAGGACTGCGAAAAGTTTATGGGTACCAAAGTCTACCTCACCACCTGGGTCAAGGTTAAGGAAAACTGGCGGGACAGCGATTTTCTTGTGAAGAACTTCGGCTACCGGGAGTAAGCGCCTTCCCTCGGGGGAAGGTGGCAGGGCGAAGTCCTGACGGATGAGGGGCGGTACACGGTAAAGTATGGTAACGCCTAAGCAGAAAAGTTCTGTTTTCATGAACTTCATTGTATAGATTTTTTGTTATCGGTTCTGCCTGCCGCCCCTCATCAGTCACAGCTCTTAGAGCTGTGACAGCTTCCCCCGGGGGAAGCCAGAAATTTCCAGATTACGGAATCCGCTCTTTGCAAAAGCTACGTGCAGGAGGGATGACCATGCTGTCTTCGGAATATTGGAAGCTCTTTTTGGAAACCGGCGCACCGGAAGCCTATCTCATGTATACGCAAGCCCTGCAACAGGAGGAACACCATGTATCTGACGATCCGAGCCATCGTCCTGCGGGTGACGGACTACAATGACCACGACGCCCTTCTGACGGTGCTGACCCAGAACTATGGTAAGCTGACCATCAAGGCCCGGGGGCTGCACCGGAAGAACAGCCCGCTCATTGCCCCATGCCAGCTGCTGGCCTTTGGGGAATTCACCCTGTTTGAATACAAAGGAAAATACACCATCAACGAGGCCCACGCATTGGAGCTCTTTCAGGGCCTGCGGCGGGAGCTGACCCAGCTGTCCCTGGGGAGCTATTTTGCTCAGGTGGCGGAGCTCATCTCCCAGGAGGATATGCCGAATCCGGAACTGCAGGCGCTGCTTCTGAACTGCCTGTATGCCCTGTCCGCGCTGCATCTGCCGGAAACGATGGTCAAGGCCGTTTTTGAACTCCGGGCCGCCTGCCTGGCGGGCTACACGCCGGAGCTCTTCGGCTGCCACGTCTGCGGAAACCAGAGCCCGGACCGGTTCGACCTGTCCCAGGGGCAGTTGGAATGCAGCGCCTGCCGAGACCCGGAATCCGGGGGCATTCGCATTCCGGTAACGCCGCAGATGCTGGAGGCCATGCGCTATATCTGCCTCTGTGCGCCCAAAAAGCTCTTTTCCTTCCGCCTGGACGAACAGACCATGGCCGCCTTGGGAGCACTGACGGAAGGGTACTTACAAACCCAGCTGGAGCACGGGTTTGCCACGTTGGATTTTTACAAGTCCCTGTTTGCGGGACCTTATGATCTAGGAGAAAAACATGACGGAACTATATGAAAAATCCCTGTCCAAGCTGGAGCTGGGGCAGGTTCTGGAGATGCTTTCCCAATGCGCGGGAAGCGAGGGCGGCAAGGCGGCCTGCCTGGCGCTGATGCCGGATTCGGACCTGGATACCGTCCGGGAACTGCTGGACCAGACCACGGCGGCCTCTGACCTCTGCGCCAGGAAGGGTAACCCCACCTTTGTTGATGTGGCAGATGTATCCGCCAGCCTGGAGCGGGCAGACCGGGGCGGCAGCCTACAGCCTGTGGAGCTGCTGCGGATCGCAGGGGTGCTGCGCTGCGCCCGGACCATCAAGGGCTATGTGGCGGAAGACGACCCCAAGACGGTGCTAGACCCTTTGTTTGACGCTCTGACGCCCAATAAGTACTTGGAGGACAAGATTTTCGGTGCCATTCTCTCGGAAGAGGAGATTGCAGACACCGCCTCCTCCACGCTGGCGGATATCCGCCGCCATATGCGCATCCAGTCCGGAAAAATCCGGGACAGCCTGCAAAAGGTGATCTCGTCCCCGGCCTATGCCAAATTCCTGCGGGAGCCCATCATCACCATCCGGCAGGGCCGGTATGTGGTCCCCGTCAAGTCCGAGTGCAAAAACGATGTGCCCGGCATGGTCCACGACGTGTCCGCCACGGGGTCTACCTACTTTGTAGAGCCCTTGTCTGCCGTCAACGCCAACAATGCCCTGCGGGAGCTGGAGCTGAAAGAGAAGAAGGAGATCGAGCGAATCCTGGCCGAACTGTCCGCCGAGGCGGCGGGCTACGCCGAAAACATCCGTCTGGATGTTCAGATGCTGATTCAGCTGGATGTGATCTTCGCCAAGGCAAAGCTTGCCTATCGGATGCGCGCCTGGGCTCCTATTATGAACGACCAGGGCAGGGTAGAGCTGCGCAATGCCCGGCACCCCCTGATCGATCCCAAGAAAGCGGTACCCATCTCTCTGCGCCTGGGCTCCGACTTTGACACCATGATCATCACCGGCCCCAACACCGGCGGCAAGACCGTTACCCTGAAAACCATCGGTCTGCTGACGCTGATGGCGGAGTGCGGTCTCCATGTGCCCGCCGGAGACGGCAGCACCCTATCCACCTTTGATGCCATTCTGGCGGACATCGGCGACGAGCAGTCCATTGCCCAGAGCCTGTCCACCTTCTCGGGCCATATGCGTACCATTGTAGACGTGGTGGCTCAGTGCGACAGCAGAACCCTGGTGCTCTATGACGAGCTGGGCGCCGGTACAGACCCCGCCGAGGGTGCGGCGCTGGCCATTGCCCTCATTGAATTCAGCCGGAAAATGGGCTCCCGGGTGGTGGCAACTACCCACTATGCCGAGCTCAAGCTCTATGCCATGCGCACCAAGGGCGTCATCAATGCCTCCTGCGAATTTGACGTAGAGACCCTGCAGCCTACTTACCGGCTGCTCATCGGCATTCCGGGAAAATCCAATGCCTTTGCCATCTGCCGGAAGCTGGGCCTCTCCGAGGACATCCTGAAAGAGGCCAATGATCTGGTGGGCAAGAGCGACAAGGACTTTGAGGACGTGATCTCCCAGCTGGAGCAGCAGCGGCAGCAGATGGAGTCTGCCCGCCGGGAGGCAGAGCGTCTGAAGCAGGAGACGGCAAAAATCAAGCAGCAGAGTGAGGAATATAACCTCCAGCTGCAAAAGGAAAAGGACAAGGCCATGGAAGCTGCCCGCCGGGAGGCCCAGGGCATCATCGAAGAGGCCAGAGCTGCTGCCAATGCCGCTTCCGAAGAGCTGAAGGCCCTGCGCAAGCAGCTGGAAAGCAGCGCCGATACCACCGGAATCAACCAGCGTCAGGCTGAGCTGCGCCGGGTGTTGAATGAAACCGAGGATAAGATCCGCGCCCAGGCCCCCCAGAAGGAGCGGCCAAAGGCCAGCCGGGGCATCCTGGTTGGGGATACCGTGGAGCTGCTAAAGCTGGGCACCAAGGCCAGCGTCCTCGCCATCAACAAGGACGGAACCTACCAGCTCCAGGCGGGCATTCTGAAAATGACCGCCAAGGCAGATGAAATCTATTTACTGGAAAACGAGAACCCTTACGCCCAGAAGGGCGGCCACCCCAAGCACTCCGGCCGGGAGATGAAGATGACCGCTATGCCCACGGAGATCGATTTGCGGGGCATGGACTGTGTGGAGGCCATCTGCGTGCTGGACCGGTATTTGGATGAGGCCATGCGTGCAAAGCTCACTTCCGTGCGCATCATCCACGGCAAGGGCACCGGCGCACTGCGGGCCGCCGTCCAGCAGGACCTGAAAAAGAACAAATTCATTAAAAAATTCCGTTTGGGCCAGTATGGAGAGGGCGAAGACGGCGTTACCATTGCGGAATTTGCGTGATTTCTCCGAATCCACAGGGATTTCCAGTGGGGCTTTTTCAGGAATTGGTTGACATTCACAGGAAAAAAAGGTATTATATTTCCAGACCCATCGTGCTTCTGACCGGCATGATGAAAAGGAGTGTTTGTTATGTATAGCAAGGAAGTTGTTGTTCGCTGCGAATCCGGTCTGCACAACAAGCAGGCTACATATTTCGTTCAGAAGGCCAACGAATTCGAAAGCAGCATTTGGCTGGAATCCGGCAATCGGAAGATGAACGCCAAGAGCCTGCTGGGCATTATGTCCCTGGGCATTATCTCCGGCTCCACCGTTACCCTCAGCGCCGTTGGCGCAGACGAGGAAGCCGCTGTGACCGCTCTGGATGCTCTGCTCCAGCGCGATGTCTACTGATTCCTTCGAGTAACACATCACCGGCCGCCTCTGTTCGTATGCGCAGAGGCGGCTCTTCTTTGGGAGACACCATGACATTTGAAGAACTGAAAGAAAAGGCCCTGTCGCTGCCCTATGCCCCCGGCGTGTATATCATGCGGGACAAGACCGATAAGGTCATCTATGTGGGCAAGGCCAAAAAGCTGAAAAACCGGGTCAGCCAGTATTTCCAGGACACCGCTGCCCACACCCCAAAGACCAAAATGATGGTCAGCAAGATCCACCATTTTGATACCATTGCGGCAAGCAGTGAATTTGAAGCCCTGGTGCTGGAATGCTCGCTGATCAAGCGCTATATGCCCAAATACAACATTCTTTTGAAGGATGACAAGGGCTATCCCTATCTGCGGCTGAATATGAAGGATATTTACCCCACCATCACCATTGTCAGTAAGATCGCCGATGATGGGGCGGAGTATTTTGGCCCCTACGGCAGCCGGGGCGTGACCCACAGTCTGCTGGAGGCCATCCGGCTGACGCTGAAGCTGCCCGGGTGCAGCAAGGTCTTCCCCCGGGACGTGGGCAAGGACCGGCCATGCCTGAACTACCACATGAACCAGTGCGAGGGCTGGTGCCAGGAAAGCGTCAGCGCCGTCACCTACCGGGAGCGCATGGAGCAGGCCCGTCAGCTGCTCAAGGGCAACTACAAGTCCGTGGCGGAGGAGATCAAGGCCAATATGCTCGCCGCCGCAGACAATCTGGAATTCGAGGTAGCCGCCGCTCTGCGGGACCGCCTGAATGCCGTAGAGGCCCTGGGGCAGAAGCAGCTGGTCACCGCCGGTTCTCTGGCGGATACGGACGTGGTGGGCTACGGCGAGACTGAGGCCAAGGCCTGCTTTGCAGTGCTGCATTTCAGCGGCGGCAATCTGCTGGACAAGGACTACGATGTGTTCCCTGTGCCGGAGGACAAACAGGAGGCGGTTTCCAGCCTCTTAAAGCAGTATTACCTGAGCCGTGGCCTGGCACCGAAGATCGTGCTGCTGCCCTTTGAAATTGAGGACAGTGAGCTGTTCTCCCAGCTGATGGAGCAGCAGTACGGCCGCCGCAGCAAGATTCGCATTCCCCAAAAGGGCGACAATATGCGCCTGGTGGAGCTGGCCAGCCGGAACGCCTTTGAAGAGGCCCAGCGGCTGACGGACAAGGAAGAGCGCTTAAACGCCACCCTGGTAACCCTTGGAAAAATGCTCTCCATTCCCACCCCCAGCCGCATGGAGTCCTTTGATATTTCCAATATTTCCGGCACGGATATCGTGGCCAGTATGGTGGTTTTTCAGGATGGCCGCCCACGGAAAAGCGACTACAAGCGCTTCAAGCTGGAGGGCCTTACCGATCAGGATGACTACGCCTCCATGCACCAGGTGGTCAAGCGGCGCTTCGCCCATTACACATCAGGGGACAAGGGTTTTGAAGCCGCCCCGGACCTGCTGCTCATCGACGGCGGCGTGAATCATGCCAATGTGGCCGTGGCGGCACTGGAGGAGCTGGGGCTGCAATTTCCTGTGTTCGGTATGGTGAAAGACGACCGGCACCGTACCCGGGCTCTGGTGACGCCCCAGGGGCAGGAGATCCGCATTGACAACAACCAGGCCATTTTTGCCCTCATCGGCAATATCCAGGAGGAGACCCACCGATTCGCCATTACCTATCACCGGCAGCTGCGCAGCAAGCGGCTGCACTATTCCGAACTGGACGGCATTCCCGGTATCGGCCCCAAGCGGAAGCAGGAGCTGCTGCGGCAGTTCAAATCCCTGACCGCCATGTCCCAGGCAACCCTGCCGGAGCTGGAGCGGCTGCTCCCAAAGGACGCCGCTGCCGCCGTTTATCAGCACTTCCGGGAGAAGGAAGCAACCGAAAAGTAAGCCCCGGGACGATTTGAATAAATCCCCAAAATTTGGAAATCATTAGGAGAAAAGCATATGCGTGTGATCACAGGAAAGGCCAGGGGCATTCAGCTGAAGACGCCCCAGGGAATGCTGACCCGGCCTACGGCAGACCGGGTAAAGGAAGCGCTGTTCAGCATTATTCGCTTTGACGTGGCAAATGCCAGGGTACTGGACCTGTTCGGCGGTACCGGCCAGCTGGGCATTGAGGCCCTGAGCCAGGGGGCCAAAAGCGCCGTATTTGTGGATGCCCGGGAGGAGGCCTGCGCCCTGATTCGGGAGAATCTGAAGCGTACCCGGCTATCTGAGCAGGGGAGCGTGGTCCGCTGCGACTATCTGGACTATCTGAACCGCTGCCGGGAGAAATTCGATATCATTTTTTTAGACCCGCCTTATGCAGAGGTTTTTCTGGAAACGGCCCTAAAACGCATCGCGGAAATTGACATTTTGCATTCCGGTGGTATAATAGTCACGGAACGGCCTTTGGGGAAGGACCTTTTGGCGGAATTTCCCGGCTATACCCGCTCCAAAGACTATAAATACGGAAAGACCCTCCTTGCGATCTACCGCAAAGAGGATGGTACGCTATGAAAACAGCCATCTACCCGGGCAGCTTTGACCCGGTCACCAGCGGCCACTTGGATATCATCCGCCGGGCCGCCAATATTTTCGACAAGCTGATCGTCTGCGTCATGGTCAACGCCGGAAAGCATCCCATGTTCTCCCTGGAGGAGCGGGTGGAGCTGATCCGCCGGGTAACCCAGGACCTTCCCAATGTGGAGGTTGACGGCTCCAGCGAGCTGCTGGCCGAATATGCCCGCCGCCGGGGAAGCTGCGTGGTGGTGAAGGGCCTGCGGGCCGGTTCCGACTTTGAAAACGAATTCCAAATGGCCCTGATCAACCGCAAGATCTACCCGGAGCTGGACACCATGTTCCTGACATCCGACAGCCAGTATATGTTCCTGAGCTCCAGCATTGTCAAGGAACTGGGGTCTTACGGCGCAGACCTGACCGACTTCATCCCAGAAGCCATTATCCCGGATTTCCGCAGGCGCTTGGAAGAGCGCAGCGCAAACAAGTAACCCATTTAGGAGGAATATTATGAGCAGCAGCAATATTGAAGACATCATTGGCTCTCTTTACGATATGGTCCAGGACGCGCGGACCATGCCTCTGGCAGCCGACAAGTGCATCCTGGAGCGGGACCGGGTACTGGATATGCTGGACGAGGTCATCGCCCAGATGCCCGGTGAGCTGAAGCAGGCGCGGACCATTGTGGAGTCCCGGAACGACCTGATCAACCAGGCCCGCCGGGAGGCAGAGGGTATCCTGCGGCAGGCCCAGGACCAGGCAGCCCAGCTGGTGACCAAGGAGGCTATCTACGAAGGGGCCAAAAAGCGCAGCGAGGAGCTGGTTGCCCAGACCCAGAACCGTATTGAGCAGCTCCACAAGGCCGGCAACGAGTATATGGATGCCCAGCTGAAGCAGACCGAGGAGACCATTGCCAAGGCGCTGAACGACGTTCGGGATACCCGGGTAAAGTTCCGCACCGTCACCGAGGCCCAGGAGCAGCAGCGTAAGGCTGCCCCCAGCCCGAAGGCCGCCCCGGACGTAGAGGTATAACTCGGCGCTTTCAAATTTCCACATCGACGTCGCAACAACATATAACGCATAGCTGTCAAGGTGTATCTGCCTTGGCAGCTTTTTGCTTCTTTTTCCCGCCGCCCCTGCATAGGCTTGCAGCGGAAAGGGGAGAGGGGAATGGTAACAAAACACAAACCAACCGGAAGAGCGGCAGGATTTCCGAAAGGGATCGCCCTTGGGACGCTGGCGGCCATGGCCTCAACGGCGGCTCTGGCCGCACTTCTGGCAATGCTGATCGCCAGTGGAGCCGTCCGGGAGGAAAACCTTGGCTATGGTGTCATGGTACTGCTGTTTCTTTCCGCTGCGTTGGGCGGAACGGTCGCTTTTGGACGGATCAAACACCGCAGAGCACTGGTCTTTGGCTTGTCGGCTGCGGCATATCTCGTCAGTCTGACGGCGCTGACGGCGTTGTTTTTCGGCGGTCGGTTTGATGGCTTTTTCCCTACGGCGATGCTGATAATTGGGGGAAGCGGCACTGCGTTTCTGCTCTCTGCGCGGGCCCAAAAGGGGAGAACCCGGCATAGAAGATTCCGGCAGATTCGTTAAAATGCACAAAAATGCGCAAGAGGTAAATAAAATTTACTCACCTCCAATTTATGCAGGAATTTGTGCGACGAACATTTTTTGCACGTTTACGGGCTTTCTTCGAACTTATTTCTGAAATAATACAAATGTGCAAAAACTTTTGCTCGCTTATTCTTGATGTTGACATAACAAAATTAACATAAAAATTGTAAGAATCTACAAAAAAATGTAATTTGGCGGATGATACTTGAATTTTTGCAAAAAACGGAGTATAGTATGTCTGTATCAAAAGTGTGTGGAGTTCGTCTGCATTATCGGGCACCGGAAAATGCCGCGGGGGATGCGGTATGAGTGCATCTTTCCGACGGACCGATTTGGAGCAGCACACGCTCCGAAGCAGGCTGTGTGTCCTTTGGCTTCTGGGGCTGCTGCTGGGGTGCCTTGCGGCGGCACGTCCGGGCGCTTGCCCGACGGTGCAATGGCATGCCGACAGTTCTCCATGGCCTTGCATTGGCCGCCTGCTGTTAGAGCTGCTGTGCGCGGCTGCAGCGTCTTGGGGGCTGCCGTCCGGGGCATGCTCCGCTGTCGTTTTCTGCCGCGCCGCCGCCTTTGGCTATACGGCGCAGGGGATTCAGGTCTGCTTCGGCAGTGCCGGTTGGCTGCTATGGCCGCTGATGCTGTGGCCGCAGCTGCTCTTTTTTCCGTTTCTCTTTTTCCTGCTGTCCGGCAGAAGAGGGGCAGGCGCATATCTGGTGAGCGCTGCTGCCGCTATCGGCATCGGGTTTGCGGATCATCAATTGGTCATGCCATTTTTGGCATTTCTGATAGAATAAAATAAGGATAGGTATTTCGGTTCATGCTGGATATTATTCGAGCCTATGAGAATTATCTCATCAAGGTAAAGCAGGCATCGGAGAATACCGTCTCGTCGTATTTGCGTGACATTCGGCAGTTCTCCGAATGGCTGACGGAGAACGGTGTTCCTGAGCTTGCCAGCGCCACACAAGTGAATATCCGGGACTACCTTGCTTATCTGCAAGCTCAGGGAAAGTCCGGCGCGACGGTTTCCCGTTCTCTTGCCAGCCTGAAGAATTTCTATACCTACGCCGTTTCAGAGGGCTTTCTGGAGGCTTCCCCCGTCAGCAGTGACATTCATGTTCAGCGGGGGGAGAAAAAGCTGCCCCAGATCCTCACCGGCAAAGAGGTAGAGCTTCTGCTGGCCCAGCCGGTCTGTGTGGACCACAAGGGCTACCGGGACAAGGCTATGCTGGAAGTGATGTACGCCACCGGTATGCGGGTCACGGAGCTCATCAGTCTCAACGTGGAGGATGTCAATCTGGAGTTGGGCCTGGTAAAATGCCATAGCGGCAAGAAGTCCCGAGCGATTCCGCTGTATCCCGCTGCCCAGAAGGCGCTGGCTGTGTACCTGTCCGATGTGCGCTCTGCCATGATCTTTGATTCCGGCGAACAGGCGCTGTTTGTCAACGTAGGCGGTACCCGCATGAGCCGTCAGGGCTTCTGGAAGATCCTGAAATACTATCAGGCCAAGGCCGGCATTGAGAAGGAGATCACACCCCACACCCTGCGCCACAGCTTTGCAGTTCATCTCCTGGAAAACGGCGCTGATCTCGGCTCCTTGCAGGAGCTCATGGGCCACAGCGATATTTCCTCTACGCAGATGTACGCCCACCTGATCAACCAGAAAATCAAAAGCGTTTATCAGAAATGTCATCCCAAAGCATAAAAAGAGCTTACGGCAATCAAACCGTAAGCTCTTTTTCTATGCGCGCACCGAGGTTGAAGGTTTACCTGTTCTCCCGAATGATCCGACATGGATTTCCGTAGGCGATAACGTTATCCGGTATATCTTTTGTAACAACGCTTCCGGCACCGATCACAACATTGTTTCCAATCGTGACTCCCGGCAGAATGATCACACCGCCGCCAATCCATACATTGTCTCCAATGGTAACGGGCGCCGTCTGGGTTTTGCAAAATTCGAAGGAGCCGTCTTCCTTCGGCACTCCGAATCGGTCTGCTGCATTCGTGGGGTGAAAGGCCGTGTAGATTTGCACATTGGGTGCAATCAGCGCATTGTCACCAATGCGAATGACGTTGTCATCCAAAAAAGTGCAGTTCATATTCACTTCGCAGTTGTTTCCAAAATAGATTTGATTGCCGTAATCAACGTAAAAAGGCGCTGTGATCCACAGATTTTTCCCTTTTCTGCCCAGAAGCGCTCCTAGAATCCGCTCTTTTTCCGTTGCATCCGCAGAGTCGGTCCGGTTGTAGTCTCGAATCAGATCCTTTGCTTTGTGCCACTGCGTCAATAGTTCGGCATCCGCGCAATCGTAAAGCATTCCTGCCAGCATTTTTTCTCTTTCGGTCATCTTCTTCTCCTCAGGCAATGGGGTTGATAAAACGCTGCCGTTGCAGGTCATCCGGGAAGGATAGCTTGCAACGGCAGCCGCTTTCTTTCTGACTCAGATTCCGGTCATGGCAGCCAGAACGTCCACTTCCATTTGCTGAATGCTCTTCTTCATGGCAAGACCCTCGTCAATGTCCACGTCGGAGAAGCTGCCGTCATGGGTGCAGACAATGCGGTTGGTCTTGCCCTGGAGCAGCAGCTCCACAGCCAGATACCCCATCTTGGTGGCGTTGACTCTGTCTCTGCCGGAGGGGGAACCGCCCCGCTGAATGTGGCCCAAAACAGTGACACGAGGGTCAAGATCAATGGCCTCCTTAATTCGCTTGGCAATGTCCGTGGCCTTGCCGGCGCCCTCAGCCACCACGATCATATAGTGGGTGAAGCCGTTGAACCGGGCCTGACGGATTTTCTCAATGACGTCCTTTTCAAAATCAATAGGCTCCTCGGGGACCAGAACGGCGGTTGCGCCGCAGGCAAGGCCCACATACATGGCAAGGTAACCGGCGTTGCGGCCCATGACCTCCACCACGGAGCAGCGCTCGTGGGACTGCATGGTATCCCGCAGCTTATCGATGCACTCAATGGCCGTATTGGCAGCGGTGTCGAAGCCAATGCAGTAGTTGGTGCAGCTGATGTCGTTGTCGATGGTGCCGGGAATGCCAATGACGTTGATGCCGTACTTACTCAGAGCAAGAGCGCCGCGGAAGGTGCCGTCGCCGCCGATGGCGATGATACTGTCCAGCCCCAGGAATTTGCAGGTGGAGACAGCCTTGCGCTGGCCTGCCTCGGTCATGAACTCCTCGCTGCGGGCGGTATAGAGAATGGTGCCGCCCCGATTGATGGTGTGGGCCACGCTCTTTTCATCCAGGCGCACGATGTCGCCGGAGATCAGACCGTTCCAGCCTCGGCGAATGCCGTAGCACTCCAGGCCATGATACAGCGCGGTACGTACAACTGCGCGGACGCAGGGGTTCATGCCGGGGGCATCTCCGCCGCTGGTCAGCACACCGATTCTTCTAACGCTCATAATAGAACCTCCTATTTATGGGTTTATAGCCATGCCCTTATTTTACCGAAAAATGCGGTTAATGTAAAGATAAAAATCTGGGATTTCCCGTGTTTTTTTGTATCAATTTCGCTACTTTGATGGAATCGAGGTTTCCGCTTGCTTTTTGGAACGGGTTGTGTATAATGGAAGCATCCAAGCAGAAGGGGGGAATACGGATGTATTTTGAAGCACTGTGCGCCGCGCTGCGGGGGCTGCCGGAAATTGAAGCCCTCGTTCTGGGCGGATCGAGAGCAGGGGAAGGGTACAATCGGAAATCGGACTACGATCTCTATGTCTACTGTACGGAAATTCCGCCTGCGGAGGCCCGCCGGGAGATCCTTGGCCGGGTCTGCGGTCATATGGAGTTGGGCAATGACTTCTGGGAACTGGAGGACGACTGCGTCCTGCTGAATGGTATCCCCATTGACATTCTCTACCGGAATCTGGATTCCTTCGCCCGGGACATTGCCTCTGTGGCAGAGCTGCATTACGCGCGTAACGGCTACACCACCTGTATGTGGCACAATCTGCTGCACAGCCGCATTCTCTATGACCGGGACGGCCGCTACGCCGCCCTGCGGCAGCGCTTCGATGTGCCATACCCGGAGGCGCTGCGGCAGAATATTATCCGGCGCAATCTGCGTCTGCTCACCGGAAATCTGCCCTCCTATGATGCGCAGCTGCGCAAGGCGGTCAGCAGGGAAGACAGGCCCAGCGTCAACCATCGGATGGCGGCGTTTCTGGAATCCTATTTCGACATTCTCTTCGCCCTGAACCGCATGACCCACCCGGGGGAAAAGCGCATGGCCAGCACATTGAAAGCAAGGGCAAAGATTCTGCCGAAGGACTTCGGGGAAAATCTGGACGAGGCCTTTGCCTGTATGTTCGCAAATCCGGAACGGTTCCTGGAGGTGCTGGACGCGATGGTCGGGAATCTTCAGGAATTGGTGGAGAAGGAGACAGAAGCAGATGGAAAAGCTATATGATCGCGCGGATATTTATGACCTGCTGGAAAACGGCAGTAGATACGAAATCACAAAAGGGCACTGGCAGTATCTCCTGAAGGGAAAGCCCGTCCGCTCGCTTTTGGATGTAAGCATCGGCAGTGGGAATATGACGCTGCCAGTTCTGGACTTAGGCATTGACCTGTACGGCTCGGATCTTAGCGAGGCCATGCTGAGCAGATGTGACAAAAAAGCAACTGCAAAGGGGTACTCTGTCCATTTGCAATGCAGTGACTTCCGGGAAGTCTCGAAGCATTTTACACGTCAGTTCGATTGCGTTGCCAGCACCGGAAACAGCCTTGCCTATGTAACGAACGAAGAGGTCATCACAGCGCTGCACCAAATGGATGCTCTGGTTGCTCCCGGCGGTTATCTGTATTTTGACCTTCGGAATTGGGACAAGATTCGCAGAACAAAGCAGCGATTTTATACCTACAACCCATCTTTTCACGGAAACACCCGTGTCAACCTTGTACAGGTCTGGGATCACAATTCGGATGGGACCATTGATTTCAATCTGCTTTTTACATTTGAGAAAGAAAACCGCATCTTTCAAAAGGAGCATTTCATTGAACATTACAATCCCGTGTCTCAGCGGCCGCTTCTGGAAGAACTGCGCGCTATGGGGTATACGGATGTGGAAATACGCCTGGTTCCGGCGCAGTGGGGCGCATACACAGACGAGGATGACTGGTACTGTGTAATGGCAAGGAAGCCAAAAGAAAGGGAAGCGCTATGATAAAGCCCGTCGGCAGTTATGCGGACTGCCGGGAATTCGCTGAGAGCTTTCAGGGAGACCCGGATTTTTCGGACCCCATGCTCAGCACCGAGGAGCAGATCCGGTGCAATCTGGACAAGTCTTTTGAGCGGCAAAATCGCCAGATTCTTGGCGCATATCAGGACGGGCAGCTTGCCGGACTGTTCGTTCTGTTGGTTTTAGACGAGGAAAAATACCTGGAAATGCTGGTGGGACTGTCCCGGGAAGCGCAGGCTTACCGGGAACTGATGGAGTATCTGGCCCGGAACTATCCCGGCTGGAAGGCGGATTTCGTGTTCAATCCGCGAAACGGCCTGCTGAAGGCCACCTTGGAAGACGTGGGTGCGGAATTTGAGCAGGAGCAGCAGAAAATGGTATTTTCAGGTTCTGTTATTCCCGGGGATGCCACAGGAATATGGGAGCTTTCCGAACAATACGCTGCGGAATACTATGTTATTCACAGCCGGGACGTGTACTGGACCGGCGAAAAAGTCGCCGCCGCGCCGGAGAAATTCCGAACATTTCTGGCCATAAACCAAGGCTGCGTTATCGGATATCTGGATGTGACCCATTGCTTTGAAGAGAATGAGCCATACGATGTTTATGTCCTGCCGGAATATCGCCGTAGAGGCTATGGGCGAAAGCTGCTGGCCAAGGCGTTGGAATGCAATCAGCCCAAGGGGATGATGCTGCTGGTAGAAGCAGACAACACAGCAGCGATCAGGCTGTACGAGTCGATGAACTTCAAGACCGTGCCCGGGCAAAACAGTTTGACAGCCCATTGGCGGATTCCGGAAGAAAAAGAAATTGACTTTGAAAAGGAAATGCGATATTCTTAAAATATAAAATATTCGATGAAAGGTTCCAATGAAGTAGAAAATAAGGAAATCCAGCCTGAAAAACGTCTATACAGGCGTAAATCAGGTAATCAGGACATAAAGCGGAGAAAATGGAGTTTGGTATAGTTTGAACGCAACAAAATTGATGGTTTGTTGCACTGCACATTTTTAAGAATTGACCGCTGTCTACCTGAACAGCCGGAGGAGGGAACCCCTGCCCCCTCCCTCCGGCTATCCAGGCGGACAGCGGTCTTTTCTTGCGAATGCTGGTAAACAGTTAGGGAAGATACCCAGGGCAAAAGTTAGCCGTGAGTGAAGTTCCGGAACAGACGCCAGCCCAGAGTGACAACCAGGATTGCACCGGCCACGGTCAGAGCCTTCGGCAGCACAGAGCCAATCGCGCTCAACATATCGTTGGCGGTAGTAGTCAGCGCGGAGGTCAGAGCAGAAGTTACAGTTTCCACAGTAGTACCCGTCTCGGAGAGCATTACAATACCGTCCATAGACTTTCTCCTTTCCTACCAGCTTGAAACCCAGCGGGCGAAAGCCAGTACAAATTTATTTATCAAGTCCGTGACGACCCCGATGAAGAGGCCAAGCACGAAGCCGGATAACAAGATAGTTCCATTCAAAGAATAGGCAAATTCAAGTTCCATATCGACCTCTCAGCAGGTGAAGACCGACCAGAGTGCCACAGATCAGGAACGCACCGAAGAGCGTTGCATGAAAAATAGAGCTCGTGCTGCGCTCAATGACATCAAGGTAAACGGGAGCTGTCGGCTCGGTAGTCTCCTGGACGTAGATGATCGTGGTAGAGCCGGTGGGCTCAGACGATTCAGATTCGGAAGGCAGCGTAACAACTTCCGGCTCTGTAGATTCAGAGGGCAGCTCATCCAGGGCGTCCGCCCAAACACTCGCAGGAAGGAAGCAGAAAACCAACGCAAAAACGAGAATCAGAGTAATAATATCAATGCACATGAGAAGCCTCCACAAGCGCATAACCAAGGGCAGAGTCAACCAAAGACAGAAGAGAAACAATCTGCTCCTCAGGGAAGGTATCATAACGATAAGCAAGTAGCACACGGCGGAGAGCTTCCAGCTCAGAGACAGAAAGAACTTTCCCAAGTTCAGGTGCACGATCTTGAATCTTATTTTCCATGGTTTTCCTCCTTCAGCTCATCCAGCTGCTTTTTAAGATTGTCATATTCCCGCTGCAATCGCAGATACTTCGGCGATGGGCGTATAGATCGCTGACCCAGTTCACGAACAAGATCGTCAACACCGAAGATTTTCAAATAGCAATCCAGGGCGTTCCCGGCCTGGTTGATCACATAGTTGGATAAGTTCCAAATAGAATAGTTGACACCAGGCGCAGACCAGCAGCGGATACGCTGCACGGTTTGCAAGAAGTTCTCCCAATACTCAGTCATAGGCCAGCGTGACATATTCATATCGTCCTGAGGCTCTACATAGCGCAGATAGTTGCAGAGCACACCGCAGAAGTGTTCCCCCAGGGAGTCCCCGGACATCCCGGAAAGAAAGCCAGTTGCGATCTCATCACGCATCTGCATTTCTACACGTATCCAATGACAATCCGTATTGGTCTCGGCAGCTTTATCGTAGATACGAATCAGCATATCAGACTTCTTTGAGCCATGGTAAATGGTAGTTCCTTCGCTGCCGTAGTCAACTTCCCATTTCCGGGACTTGCTGACATAATGATGATCGTCCGTATCATCCCGCAGCACGTCAATATCCAGCAGGCCCGTGTGATCATCCGCTGCCACGTCAAGGCGGCTGATATTGTAGTCATCCGAGAGAATCACAGCAAACAAATCATCCCAGGAGGTGGAAGAGTACGTTTCAAAGGCACGGCAGCCGGAGCCGGACATATCCACGCAGATACCCATATCTTCCCGGCCATCATAGAGAATAGATATGCCCTCATAGGACATCATAGAGCGGTAGCCATTCCGCCCCCTGGGACGCTCTTCAAAGGTGACACCTTCCAGGCCAAGGAGAGCGATAAGGGAAGCCGTGGAGTCACATTTTGAAGAGAAAGTAAGCCAGTCATAGACGATGCAGTTTTCCATGAAAAAGTTCACCCCTTGTAAATCATACCCCCCTGTTAGTGGGAGGGGGGTTGCCGGAACTCCAACCCAAAGTTCCGACAACCTATGTTATTGTTACAATGGGGTACGTCTCACGACCAGCCCGAAAAGAATCAATCTGACACAAAACGCTTGAGATCACCGAAAGCGATCATCATTTCCGTGAATTGAGATCGGAGCGCATCTTGTGCGTTGCGAATATACCTGACATCATCCTCAATGGTTTCCAGCCTGTCAGCAGCTTCCAGCAAGTCAACAAGCTGGGAATAGGGAATCAATACTTGCGGGTCAAAGGGCGCTTTCACAGCCTTTGCTACCCGTCTGGGTCTGGTGACCATCAGGCATCCAGCTCTTCATAGCCCATGAGACGGCCCTTCTGATTGAAGCGCAGGTCATAGGATGCATTGAGCTTCGGCTTAAAATCGGGGAACTTTTCGGAGGAGAAGAAAATCTTAATCGCTTCGGCACCCTCCAGGCCGTCCTGCTGTTCATGGTTCAGGACGAAGCAAGAATACCCCTTGACCGTTCCGCCCTCCGTTGTTTTCATGTCTACGTACCTGTAGCCAACGAGTTCAAACATTGGTATGTACCTC
>ENA-UEPJ01000264-UEPJ01000264.1-human-gut-metagenome-genome-assembly--contig:-NODE-264-length-72222-cov-8.989355_pt1 | contig 72222 bp, 58 predicted proteins | sample MGYA00242890_ERZ507896 | MGnify/ENA primary metagenome ERZ507896 (study PRJEB26167, sample SAMN06115508) | human gut metagenome | host: Homo sapiens | place: China:Qinghai | collected 2015-08-20...
GCTTAATCTGGTTAATAACGGAGAAAACAAATCGGATTTGTATGAAGTTTTGAAGGTATATTAAAATAAGACGTAATTCCTATTGCGTCCTTTTTCTATATTTGATATAATAATTAAATATAGGGGATTGGTCAAATGGTATGACAGAAGTCTCCAAAACTTTTAGCGGGAGTTCGATTCTCTCATCCCCTGTTATTAAACCTTGAAGCGATATAGTTGTTTCAAGGTTTTTTATGTTTAATAATAAAAAGATATGTATTACAATGGGAATAAAGTGTTTATTGGTAATTATAATGAAATAAATTTGTATTTCAAAATGGATTACAAATGTAAGGAGGATTTTTAATGAAGGAAAAGCTTAAGATTAATGTTACAAAGCCACAATATGTGCAGGTATCTGATATTACATATGCGCAGGTGGATTCGTGGTATGATCACTGTCGCAGAGATTTAAAACTCGATTTAATATATCCGGAGGATAAGTTTGACAAGCGTTATCCCTGTATTGTATGGATATGCGGTGGTGCATGGATGAGGATGGATAAGTCAGCACATCTATCGTATCTTAGCATGCTTGCACATCAAGGCTTTGTTGTTTGCAGTGTGGAATATCGCACATCAAATGAGGGTAGTTATCCTATACAGATAGAGGATGTAAAGGCTGCAATCAGGTATTTGAAGGCACATGCAGATAGATACAGAATTGACAAGGAGCATTTTGGTGCGATGGGAGAATCAGCAGGAGGATTTTTGACGTGTATGGCAGCATTGGATCATGATAAGGCTCATGATGTTGGAGACTATCTTGAGGAGTCAAGCAGCATTCAGGCAGCCTGCCCGTGGTATCCACCGACTAACCTTAGCACATTTAAGTATAAAGATGCCGAGGAGAGTGCAGCATCTATGGAGTCGCTTTTACTCGGATATAATATTATGAGAAATATCAAGGATGCATACAATAGTTCTCCTGTTTCCAAGGTGACAAAAGATGCTCCTCCATTTTTGATTATTCACGGTATAAATGATCAGACAGTTCCATTTGAGCAGAGCGAGGAGCTTTATGATAAGTTTATTGAAAATGGCTGTGACGCGGATTTGATTGCATTGGAAGATGCTGACCATGCTGATCTGCAGTTTTTCCAGGATGAGCTGTGGGATAAAATAATCGAGTTTTTCAAGAATAAATTAGGATAAATTATGTCAAATTGCAGCTTTTAAAAATGTTATTTCAAGCGGGAATAAAGTATGTTGATAAAGGCTGTTACATATTTTAGCAACTGAATAATTATGGACAATCATAAAACCATAGTATCTTAATGTGTTTAAGATATCTATGGTTTTTTATTTTTGAAATCAATGGAAATATTAAGTATTGCCGAAAGTATTTTGATATTTTTGGCAGCTTAAATTAGAAACAAATTTCTGTTATGGCTTATCCTAATATTGTCTCCAGAAAATACCACTTGATTTTCTCGAACATATGTTATATAATACAAACGAATGTTCGAGAAAACGCTAGGAGGCATTATGTTAACATTAATCAGTGCTGATATTATGGAAAAACTTAAGATTTTGTCGGATGCGGCGAAGTTTGATGTTGCATGTACTTCCAGTGGTACATCCCGTTTGGGCAATGGAAAGGATATGGGGAGCACATTTGCCAGTGGAATATGTCATTCGTTTACAGCTGATGGCAGGTGTATATCGCTTCTCAAGATACTTTTTACAAATGAATGTATTTATGATTGCAAATACTGTTTCAACAGATGCACTAATGATGTTGAAAGAGTGTCATTTACGCCTGAAGAGGTATGTAAGCTTACTGTTGAGTTTTACAGACGCAATTATATAGAGGGACTTTTTTTAAGCTCAGGTATCATAGAATCGCCCGAGCATACCATGCAGCTTTTATATACCACGCTTTTTCTTTTGAGAAACAAATATCATTTCAATGGGTATATACACATCAAAGGTATACCGGGAGCCTCCTCTGAGGTTCTTGAGATGATTGGATATCTTTGTGACAGGATGAGTGTTAATCTGGAGTTGCCCACAGCGGAAGGGCTTAGGGCAGTTGCTCCGAATAAGGCGCGTAAAAACATTCTTACACCTATGAGATTTATTCAAAATGGTATAAAGGACAGCCGAATGTATCATGGCAATAGAAGTATGAAAAACCGTATGTATATAGATGAGCAGGCATATTATGAGCAGATGGCCGAAATAAAAGATAGTGCTGCCAGATTGTCAGAGTATCACAGAAGTCTTAGTGTTGCTTCATATTGTGAGAAGGCAGATAGGCTTGCTGAGAAAAGCTGGGGATTGGGAGCGCAGCTAAATCCTGGAGTTGTCTGTGAGACAACGGACGCTTCTTATGGAAATAGCGCTTATATTAATAAAACGGGCTTAAGCATCAAAAGACCGGACAGATATTACGTGCCGGCTGGGCAGAGTACCCAGATGATAGTGGGAGCAACCGGAGAGAGTGATTATCAGATTATATCTGTAGCAGAAGCAATGTACAACAGGTTTGATATGAAGAGAGTATTTTACTCGGCTTTTGTGAATGTCAATATGGATGAGTCATTGCCGGGTATCGGGCAACCACCACAGCTAAGAAGAGAGCATAGGCTTTATCAGGCAGATTTTCTTATGAGATTTTATGGCTTTAAGGCTGGCGAACTTTTGTCAGAGGACAATCAGAGCTTTAATGCTTATATTGATCCAAAGTGTCAGTGGGCTGTAGAACATCTGGAGTGTTTTCCGGTTGAGATTATGACTGCAGATTATTATACACTTCTCAGGGTTCCGGGCATAGGCACTAACAGTGTCAGGCGTATTATAAAAGCCAGAAAGCATGCAAAGCTTACGTTTACCGATTTGAAGAAAATGGGTGTTGTGCTCAAAAGGGCACTGTACTTTATTACCTGTGATGGTCGTATGATGTACAATACAAAGCTTGATGAAAGCTATATTACAAGGCACCTTATATATAATGAAAGACCGGATACCATGCTTTTAGCTGACAATAAATCATGTACATATGAGCAGATGAGTATATTTGATTTTATATCCGAATAATTACTGATATTTTTGTAAACTTTAAAGGAGAAGTATGCGTGGATAATATAATATTGAGATGTGACAATAATATAAATGGGATTTTTACTGCGATATATGATGCTTTTGTATATAAAAATCAAATGCAAAAAGAAAATCACGAAATATACCGGGACAATATTTCAATTGAGACAGGCACTGACGGGAACTATACACTTTTTTCAAGGACAATAGATATCGTTACAGATGAGCTAAAGGTACAAAAAACAATATTAGCTATTCAAAAGAAGCTTGGTTTTAAGATATATGAGACAGTATTTGATGCTTTATGCCATTATTCTGATAATAGAGCAACAATAGTGCTTGGATTTCTTGTCAGGGCATTTAAGGTTGGACAAAGGATTATGGAGCATATGACCGATAAATATGTTATGGAGGTATTTGAGTTTTCAAGAAAGGTAAATAAAGAAGCTGACAAGATAAGAGGTTTTATTCGTTTCAGTGATAATGGAAACTATCTGCTGGCGCACTTTGAACCAAAATGCGATATGATACCGGTTGTTATGTGGCATTTTGTTGACAGGTATCCCGGGGAGAATTTTGTAATCTATGATGAGAGAAGAAGGTATGCAGTGGTTCACCCGAGGTTTAAGGAGTGCTTTTATATCAATGAAAGTGATTTTAAACAGCTTGAGAAAAGTGTGCCGGGGAAGACAGATGATTTTGAACAATTATGGAAGGTGTATTTTGAGTACACTGATATAAAGGAACGATTCAATCCACAATGTCAGCGCAATCTTTGTCCAAAGTGGTATAGGAAGAATATGGTGGAATTTACCTGATTTTTGAAAGCCTGTAATTGTTGCTGGTCGTAGTATGGCTTGAACAGTAATATAGTGACAGAAATACCAATAAATGATACAATTTATAAATATATACTTAATCATAAATGAGGGGTAAAATACCTTTTGACCCTCATATCATATTATATCAGGGTGATGCTATGCAGATATCTAATTTGGTAAGTCAATATAACAATTCAGTGGCAAATGGTGAGCCTATGACAGGAGCAAAGGGCGTTGAGAAGCTGGTATCTTCTTTAAATGAAATGTCAAAAGGGATGATATTTGAGGGAACAGTAAGCAGTGTCCGCGGAAATCAGGTTAAGCTTGCCTTGTCAAATGGTCAGCAGATTTTAGCAAGGTTAGCAGGGAAGTTTTCATTTGAACAGGGGCAGTCTGTGTTTTTTCAGGTGAAAAATAATGATGGAGGCACTATAGAAATAAAACCATATACTGTTGATGGAGAGGGAGTCAACCTCACACTTATGGATGCACTAAAGGCCGCAGGACTGCCGGTAGATGGCACCAATTTGTCGATGGTGAATAAGATGATGGAGGAGCAGATGCCGATTGATAAGATAAGCCTTAATCAGATGTATCAGCTTGTGCAGGATAATAAGGGGATTAATGTGACTACACTGGTTGAGTTAAAGAGGCTTGGAATTGAAATTAATCAGGTAAACGCAGCTCAGTTTGAAAATTATGCTAATGACAAACAGGCTATTACAATTGCCATGGATAGTTTGATAGAGGAACTGCCGAATGCTCTTTCAGCCGAAGATTTATCAATGTATAAGCTTGTAAGTCAGGCAAGGGATATCTTAAATATTGTTACAGATGGGTTGCCGGAAGATGCATTTATTTCAAATGAAGACGCAGATATGTCTCAGTATGAAGCCATAATGCGTGATAATCAATCTGCACCTGTAGTAAAAAAGCACTTTAATATTGCTGAATTATTCGAATCACTAAACAGTGTTTCCGGTGAATCACAGGATATTCAGACAACACAAAAAATAAATAATTCCTCAGTAATAGATAATATATTTTTACAGGGGAATGAAGCAAAATCAAATACTATTGGATTTATTTTATCGGATAAGCAGATAGAGGAGCTTAATGAACAGGTCAGGAAGCTGCTTCCTGATTTACAGGAAAATAATATTTCTTTGTATTCAGAGGATAGCAGTGTTGTTGGAATACTTAATGATATAAATAGTATGTTGGAAAACACACCGGCAAATGCCGATGCACTGAGACAGTTGTTTTCAGGAGAAGCCTTTAAGCTTATGTTAAAGGAGACATTAGAACAGCAATGGATGATAAAACCGGGAGATTTAGAAAAGAATCCTAAGAAGATTGATGGCTTGTACGATAAAATTGAAAAACAGATAATTAATATGGAAAATATTTTAAAAACATCTGGAGTGGTGAATCCTAAAGCAGAGGCGTTGGCAGATAATATCCGTGGAAATATAGAATTTATGAATCAGATAAATGAAGCATATACATACATGCAGGTTCCATTGAGGATGAACGAAGGAAATGCCAGCGGACAGTTGTATGTTTACACAAATAAGAAAAGTATATCGGACCCTGACAAAGAATTATCAGCATTTTTACATTTGGATTTAGAGTATCTTGGTGGGACAGATGTGTCAATTAAAATGCTTCATAGGAAGGTGACAACTAATTTCTATTTGGATAGTGATGAGTCATATGCAATGGTAAAGCAATTTCTGCCAGTGTTGGAAAAGAGATTGCAGGATAAGGGCTATAATTGTGAATTGACTGTAAATAGTGATTCGAAACAAATGAATTTTGTCGCTGGATTTCTTAAAAAAGATTTGCCACCTACAGGCCAGGTGCATAGATATTCCTTTGACATGAGAGCATAGCAGTGTATAAGATAATTTATGAATAGTTACATAATTAAAGCTTACTTTAGAAAGACAGGTGAGTTGTATGCATGGCGAAAAGAATAATCGCAACAATAATGGAATAGACACAGGCAAAACAGCCGTAGCTATAGAATATGTGCCGGGAGAAGCAGCACCCAAAATACTAGCTACAGGCAAGGGCATTGTAGCTGACAAGATTATTGAGAGGGCAAAGGAAAGCAATGTGCCTACATATAAGGATGATAAGCTTGCTGATACTCTGTCTAAGCTTAAAATAGGTGATATGATTCCACCGGAGTTGTATGAGGTTGTTGCGGAGATACTTGTTTTTGTTAATGATTTGGATAAGCTTAAGGCAAAAATTGATCAACGGTAATGTGAAGGTTTACAGTATTTGAGGCAGTTATGAATAAAAGAAGTGTTGGAAGTATATACGAGCAGCTTGCAGCTGAGCAGTTAATAAATATGGGATACAGGGTACTTATTCGCAATTACAGAAATCGCTATGGAGAGATAGATATAATAGCAAAGGATGGAGATACAATATGTTTTTGCGAGGTGAAATATCGTAGGGATAATGGTTGTGGAAGCGCTCTTGAAGCAGTGGGGTATAGCAAACAGAAAAGAATCATATCAGTTGCTCGCTATTATCTTATGACACATGGTCTGAGTGAATGGACACCATGCAGATTCGATGTGATAGCAGTGGATGATGACGAGGTTACAGTGTTGAAGAATGCATTTGAGGGCAGTCAATAACTATTATCTCGGCAGTGATGGACAGGTATTACTGGACCGTTAATTTATAAACGTTTGGACAGACTATTTCATAAAAACAGATAAGGAGCAGGCAATTATAAGAAGTAACATAACTACAAATAGTAATTATAAGCAGCAATAGTTATCGGAAATATATAATTGCATAGATATAAATATGAAGACAGAGATTGATAAGAATATAAAGATTGATAAGAATATACAGGCTGAAAACATACACAAAGGTGTTGATGAAATTACTATAAATGATTTTGTGGCAAAGAATGATAAAGATGTTCTGGAATTAAAAAAGCACGTCCTTTCAAGCGGAAGTGTTGTTCCTTTGTTACATTTTAAGAAGCTAAATGAGCTTTCTATGATAGAGCATTGCTTTACAACACGTCTTGGTGGACTCAGTGAAGGGATGTTTGAAAGCTTAAATCTAAGCTTTACACGTGGTGATGACGAGAAAAAGGTCTTAGAAAATTATAAAAGGGTGGCGGAGGCAATCGGAGCGGAGGCAGGGCAGATTGTTACGACAGACCAGACACATACTACCAATGTTTTGAGAGTTGGAAAAAAGCAGTGTGGCATCGGGGTGACAAGAAAGAGACCATATACAGATGTGGACGGACTTATCACGAATGAACCAAATGTTGTGCTTGCCACATTTTATGCGGATTGTGTACCTCTTTATTTTGTTGATCCGGTACATAGGGCAATAGGGCTTAGCCATTCGGGCTGGAGAGGTACTGTAAATCGTATGGGAAAACAGACGCTTATTGCTATGAATAGGGAGTTTGGTACTGAGGCACATGATGTTATAGCTGCGATAGGACCTTCAATATGTCAGGACTGCTATGAGATAAGTCAGGATGTTGCAGAGCATTTTGTGGATGAGTTTGCGACAACGGACGATCCTCATGCGAGTGATATTCTGCGCTATAAGGGAGCTGGCAAATATCAGCTAGACCTTTGGGAATGTAACAGGAGAGTACTTGTGGAAGCAGGAGTGCAGGAAGCCAATATTGCCATAACCAATATATGTACCTGTTGTAATCCCACTCTTTTATTTTCGCATAGAGCAAGTCATGGAAAGAGGGGAAATCTTGGAGCTTTTATGTTTCTTAAGTAATTTTCGCACAATCTATTAAGGAAATAATAAGAAACGCCTAAAGCTATATATGTTAAAATAGGTGTAACACGTTGGATAGTACACTGTGCGGGAACTGATGCGGTCAGATAGTTTGATACTTTTTTGAGTTAATATTAAAAGCTACAGCGGTACTGCCATATATGAACCAGGGAGAACGATATGCAGTTAAATTATCGAGATTCAAAGCCTATTTATGAACAAATTAAGGAAGGCATCAGACGAATGATTGTTATGAATGTTTTCAAACAGGACGAAAAGCTTCCGTCTGTCCGGGTGCTTGCCTGCAAGTATGCAATCAATCCTAACACTATTGCAAAGGCCTACAGAGAGCTTGAGGAGGAAGGATTTATTTACACTCAAAGTGGTAAAGGAACCTTTGTTGCAGATGCTAACAATGCAAGGCGGAGCAGGGCAAAACATTTGAAGCTGCTTTTTGACCAGGTGGTGACAGAGTTATTTGTGCTTGATACACCGGTAGAGGAATTGATGACCAGGATGGATGGTGCGAAGGCGCATTTAGATATTGAAGATGATGCATCCGGATTTGTAATACAACAGATACGGGCAGAAGCTGCGGTGACAGAGGGTAATGATGATACAGATAAATAATTTAGTGAAAAAATTTGATGATTTTACAGCACTCAACGGCGTGAATATGAACGTGGAAAAGGGTGCTGTCTATGGGCTTGTTGGTCCAAACGGAGCCGGAAAGTCTACACTTATCAGGCATATTACAGGCGTAATGAGACAGGATGCAGGGGAAGTGTTTATTGATGGTGAGCCGGTATATGAAAATGCAAGGATTAAAGGGCAGATGGCTTATATACCGGATGATATGTTTTATTTTTTGCAGTCTGATGCGATTAATATGATGCATTACTATAAGGGAATGTATCCGGGCTTTGATGAGAAGCAGTTTTACAGGATGCAGGAGTTTTTTCCATCTATAGATGTTAAAAGGAATATCAGAAAGCTCTCTAAGGGCATGCAGAAGCAGGTTGCCTTCTGGCTTGCGCTGTGCTGTAAACCAAAGCTTATTGTACTCGATGAGCCTGTTGATGGGCTTGATCCTGTCATGAGAAGACAGATATGGTCTATCATGCTTGATGATGTGGCTGCAAATAATACTACAGTGGTTGTATCGTCTCATAACCTGCGCGAGCTGGAGGATGTGTGTGATCATGTAGGTATTCTCAATAAGGGAAAGATTATGATAGAGCGCTCTCTTACAGAGCTGCAGGGTAATATTTCAAAGATTCAGATTGCATGTCCATATGGCATGCCTAAGATACCGCAGGATTTTAAAGTTCTTCATATGTCAAATATAGGAAGAGTATACACAGTTATTGTGCGTGGAGAGCCTGAGGCTGTTGTAAAGGCTATTACAGATGGCAAGGACAGTCCGCAGGTAGTGGATGTACTGCCTCTTACTCTGGAGGAAATATTTATCTATGAGATGGGAGGAGAGGACTATGAAGTCAAAGACATCATTTATTAATAAAACAATGCTGCAAAAGAATGTAAAGCTTTACTGGCCAATCTGGACACTGTATACAATAGTGCTATTATTTAACGGCCCTTTTTCTATGTGGAGCAGATTTAAGAGTGCATATTTTATTTATGGCACGAACTGGCATAAGTATATGCTTGATATAATGTCCCCGGCTATCAGCATGGAGGCAGATATGATTTTTATTTTTGTTATGGCATTGGTTACAGGCATGGCAATGTTCAGTTACCTGTACAATTCGAGAGCATGTAATATGATTCACGCTATGCCTGTGACAAGACGTCAGCTTTTTTCGACTAATGTGTTGACAGGCCTGCTGTTTATGTGGATTCCGCAGATAGTTAAGTACATTATGTCGTTTGTTATATGTATATCATATGGCAATACGAAGGTGGTACATATTGGAATCAATCTGCTTGCTACAATGGGAATATCTTTTTTTATGTACAGCCTGGTGTGTCTGTGCGCAATGATTACAGGACAGCTTGTTTCTGTAGCAGTAATGTATGCGCTTGTCAATCTGCTGTATGGAGGAGCAGTTATTGCTATTGCCAATGTGCTCACATATGTATCGTACGGGCTTTCATATATGGAATTTGTAAGGAAAATAAGTGCTACGTGGTTTGCACCCATGCTACAGCTTCTCAATCGGGTAGGCTTTCATCCGACCATGAAGAATGCAGGGGATGATTATTACTGCATTAAATATACCTTCAGAGGCACAAATACTATCGTAGTCTATGTCATCGCGGCTGCAGTTATATACTTTATTTCTTATAAGATTTATAAGCATAGAGATTTGGAAAATGCAGGAAGTTTTATAGCTATTCCAAAGCTTAAGCCGGTTTTCAGATGGGGGCTTGGCAGTTTGGGAGGATTGATTTTATCTATTGTTGCAGCGTCGCTTTTGCTTGGACTTAGAATCAGCATTGGTGTTCCTGCAATTATGATGCTGGCAGTGGTGCTTGGAATCATAGCCTTCTTACTTTTAGAGATGATTATAAGGAAGAATTTTAAAATTTTTTCTAAAGCACTATTTAAGGAAATCATTGCTTTTGGTGCTTTTGTTGTAGTTGTATTTGGAGGCATAACAGTTTACGGAAATGTGCAGGAAAATTATATACCGAAGCTTGCGGATATTGATTCTGCCTGTATAGCCATAGATTTTGATATCAATCTGGAGGGAAAGGATGTTGAAAAGATTTTAGAGACTCAAAAGATACTTATGGCGCAGAAAAAGGATTATTTTAAAAAGAGATATGATGATTCCGGGTATATTACAATCTCATATACATTAAAAAATGGAGAAAAGGTCAACCGTGTATATCATACAACGGATGATTTTAATCCACATAAGCAGTGTAAGGCGATTATGGCGGAGGAAAATAAACCACAGAATATTATTAATGCCATAATGCAGTGTGATACGACAGATATTACCTTTATCGATGGCTCGGCAGAGCAGTATGATGATAAATATGTTGATGTGCTGAAGGAGAGCTTTAACGGAAAAGTTGCAGCGGATATTTTTGAGGCTGTGAAGAAGGATGTTGAGGCCGGTGTGATGCAGGAATATAATTTGCAGAGAATGCTTGACGGAGTGGATAAGGATAACAGCTATATGTACAATCTTATGCTGAATTTTACAGTGCCAAAGGGCAACAGGATTGGAAAAAGCTGGAATGTCTATGGCTTCACATGGTATGAGGAGCTGTTGGATATACTGGGGGGAACAAAGGAGTATTCTGATTTTGGGGATGCCCGTTCCGATGGTATTGAAACGTATTCGGTCAACATTAGTTTTGGCGAAAACTGTACTAATCTGATAGCTGTTCTTAAAGAAAATGGATTAATTTCATCAAAAGAACCACTTTTGACATATGAATAGTTGTCTCTGTAAATGGTATTGTGATATAATTACTCTGTTATAGATGTTTTGTTTATTATTTTATGATTAAATGGTTAAAAGATATCATTTTATAATTATTCTAAATAGTTACAATTATTCTATAGGCTAATATGAATTTAGAACAGGAGAGTATATGAGCAGACCAGTAGTGGCCATCGTTGGCCGTCCAAATGTTGGAAAATCTACTCTCTTCAATGCGCTTGCAGGAGAGAGGATATCTATAGTAAAGGACACTCCGGGTGTCACAAGAGACAGAATCTATGCAGATGTATCATGGCTTGATTACAATTTTACCATGATCGATACAGGTGGTATTGAGCCGGAATCAGGAGATGTGATACTGTCGCAGATGAGAGAGCAGGCACAGATTGCCATCGACACAGCAGATGTTATTATTTTTATCACAGATGTGAAGCAGGGGCTTGTTGATTCAGATTCAAAGGTGGCAGATATGCTTCGCCGTTCACACAAGCCGGTTGTATTGGTTGTCAATAAGGTGGATAGCTTTGAAAAGTACATGACGGATGTGTATGAGTTTTATAACTTAGGAATAGGTGATCCGCATCCTATCTCAGCAGCTTCGATGCTGGGACTCGGAGATATGCTCGATGAGGTTGTGAAGCATTTCCCTGATTCATCAAAGCAGGATGACGATGATGACAGGCCGAGAGTTGCTATAGTAGGTAAACCTAATGTAGGTAAGTCATCACTTATCAACAAGCTTGCCCGCGAGGACAGGGTGATAGTGTCTGATATAGCAGGCACCACAAGAGATGCTATCGATACAGCTATAAAGTATGATGGCAGGGAATATATATTTATCGATACAGCCGGCCTTAGGCGCAAGAACAAGATAAAAGAGGATATAGAGCGATACAGTATTATACGTGCAGTTTCTGCAGTGGAAAGAGCTGATGTTGTCATAGTAGTGATAGATGCTACTGAGGGTGTTACAGAGCAGGATGCTAAAATTGCGGGCATTGCCCACGAAAGAGGCAAGGGAATTATCATTGCTGTCAATAAATGGGATGCCATTGAAAAGGATAATAATACTGTAAAGCAGCACACAGAGAAAATCAGACAGATATTAAGCTTTATTCCATATGCAGAGATACTGTTTATTTCGGCAAAGTCAGGTCAGAGACTCAACAAGATATTTGAGCTCATTGATGTTGTTATAGAAAATAACTCAATGCGTGTTGCAACAGGAGTGTTAAATGAGATAGTTACGGAGGCAGTTGCTATGCAACAGCCACCTACAGACAAGGGCAAGAGACTAAAGATATACTATGTGACACAGGTTTCTGTTAAGCCGCCTACCTTTGTAATCTTTGTAAATGACAAGAATCTTATGCATTTCTCATATACCAGATACCTCGAGAACAGAATCAGGGATACATTTGGTTTCAGGGGAACTGCACTTAAGTTTATTACGAGAGAACGAAAGGAAAATGAGTAAGATGATACTGGCTAGGATTTTAGCATTGGTCGTAGGGTATTTCTTTGGAACCTTTCAGACCGGATATTTTTATGGTAAGGCACATGGAATAGATGTAAGAGAGCATGGAAGCGGCAATTCAGGCACCACCAATACGCTTCGTACACTTGGATGGAAGGCCGGTGCAGTTACCTTCTTTGGTGATTTGTTCAAGGCAATCATAGCAGTTTTGATATTTTATTTCATATATAGAAATACATACCCACAAGCTGTTAAATGCATAGAGCTTTATGCAGGCTTTGGAGCGGTGCTTGGACACAATTTTCCGTTCTTCCTTAGTTTTAAGGGAGGAAAGGGAATAGCATGTACATCAGGTGTAATACTTGCTGTATGTCCGATAGCGGCTCCGATATGTCTGGTATTGTTTATTCTTGCAGTAGCCATAACAAGATATGTCTCACTTGGTTCTATACTGGTTGTTATATCATTTCTGATTCAGGCAATTGTGTTTAACCATATGGGGCTGCTTGGAGTGAGCGGCAATTATGCGGTTGAGTTTGATATTCTTGCAGCTTGTTTTACGGCGATGGCTATCTGGCGTCACAGAGCAAATATCAAAAGACTATTAAGCGGAACTGAAAATAAATTTGGCCAGAAGGCAAAGTAAATAATATTTTTGGATTACAATAAATGAGGGGCAAAAAACCTTTTGACCCTCATATCATTATATATAGTATGAGGAATAAAAAATGAGTAGAGTTGGTATTATAGGTGCGGGAAGCTGGGGAACAGCATTATCCCTGGTGCTTGCAAATAACGGACATTCTGTTGAAATATGGTCAATCGTGGAGAAAGAGATTGATATGCTTAAAGAAAAGCATGAGCATATTGATAAGCTTCCTGGAGTAAAGCTTCCGGACAGCATTACCTTTACAACAGATATTGAGGAAACAATCAAAAATAACGATATACTTGTGCTTGCGGTACCGTCTGTTTTTACCAGAAGCACAGCAAAAACGATGGCTCCTTTTGTGAAGGATGGGCAGATAATTGTCTGTGTGGCAAAGGGAATTGAAGAAAATACTCTGATGACTATATCTGATGTGGTAGAGAGTGAGATACCTTGCGCTGATGTGGCTGTGATGTGCGGACCTTCACATGCAGAGGAGGTCGGACAGCTGCTTCCTACGACTGTTGTTGCAGGAGCAAGGACACAGAAGACCGCTGAGATAGTACAGGATCTTTTTATGAATGAGGTATTTCGTGTGTATACCAGTCCTGATGTGCTTGGAATGGAGCTTGGAGGCTCCCTCAAGAATGTCATAGCACTTGCAGCAGGCATGGCAGACGGACTTGGCTATGGAGATAATACAAAGGCAGCGCTTATTACCAGAGGAATTGCAGAAATATCTGTGCTTGCGATTGAGATGGGAGCAAAGGCTGAGACACTTTTTGGACTGACAGGTATCGGAGACCTTATTGTTACATGTGAGAGTCGTCACAGTCGTAATAGAAAGGCCGGAATGCTTATAGGCCAGGGATACACAATGGATGAAGCAACAAAAGAAGTCAAGATGGTTGTAGAGGGCATCTATTCAGCAAAGGCTGCACTTGCCCTTGCAGAAAAATATGATGTAAGGATGCCGATTATCGAGGAAGTAAACAGAGTGCTTTTTGAGGATAAGCCGGCAAAGGAGGCTGTCTCAGAGCTTATGCTTCGTGACAGGAAGATTGAGCACTCAAGTCTGGAGTGGAAATAATTAGTTAACAGGTTGGGTAATAAATGGCTATAGACGGTCATATATAAAATTACATCAGGGGAAATTATAAAATGAAAATAAATATAAAAAAATTGACAACCACAGCCAAAATCCCTACAAGGGGAAGTGAATATGCAGCAGGCTATGATTTATATGCCGACATTACTAAGGAGCTTGTCATTGAGCCACATGAGACAGCAAAGATAGGCACGGGGCTTTCGATAGAGATTCCTGACGGATATTTTGGGGCAGTTTTTGCCAGAAGTGGTTTAGCTGCAAAGCAGGCACTTCGCCCGGCAAACTGCGTGGGTGTGTGTGACAGTGATTACAGGGGAGAGTATATTGTAGCTCTTCACAATGATGGAACGCAGGCACGCACTATTAATCCCGGAGATCGTATAGCGCAGCTTGTGGTCATGCCATATCTGGCTGTTGAGTTTAATGAGGTGTCAGAGCTTTCTGATACGAAGCGTGGTGCCGGTGGATTCGGTTCTACAGGAGCTAATTAATCACAAATGAGTTACAATTAAAACTAATCTTTACTTAAAAAGGGGGACTTATCATGGAAAATCGTATTGTGAAATTTAAATCAAAGGAGAGTGCAGGTTTAAACTTACACGCTATACCGGGACATTTCGCTACAAGTCATTCGCATATTAATTATTATGTAGATGTGACAAGCATCAAGACCCGTGTGTCCGAGGCAAAGGAAGCTGCAAAGGCTCTTTACACCAAGGTACCGCATCATTCATATATAGATACAATCGTATGTATGGATGGAACAGAAATGATTGGTGCATTCTTAAGCCAGGAGATTGAGAGAAACGGACTTATGTCTGTGAATAAGCACGAGACAATTTACGTTGTATCGCCTGAGATTAACAACGGACAGATGCTTTTCAGGGATAACAATAAGGGCGCTATAGATGGCAAGCATGTTGTACTTCTTCTGGCAACTACCACAACAGGTGAGACAATCAGAAGAGCGATGGAGTGTATCAACTATTATGGCGGTATGGTCACATGTATTGCGTCCATATTCTCAACCATAGATGAGGTCAATGGAGTAAAGATTGATAAGCTGTTTGATGACGATGATGTGGTAAACTACCAGACATATCCTGTTACGGAGTGTCCATTCTGCAAGAAGGGGCTGCCGATTGAGGCTATGGTCAATGGCTTTGGATATTCTAAGCTGTAATTAGTACGTTTATTGCAGTAATTGCCTTGTAATTGTTTCGATATCAGACTGTGTTTCGTCATAATGACAACAACACGTTAAATTATTTGGCGGATTGACTATAGCCAATTGACGATATGTTTTGTATTATAAAGATACAAAGAAACAAGGTAACAGACAGTCATGGCACTGAACAGTTACATATATGTACATAATACTTAGGAGGTATTTTTAAAATGGCAAGTTTATCATTAAAGAACATTTGCAAAGTTTATCCAAACGGATTTGAGGCAGTTAAGGATTTCAACCTTGAAGTAGAAGATAAAGAGTTCATCATCTTCGTAGGACCTTCAGGATGTGGAAAATCAACAACACTTCGTATGATCGCAGGTCTTGAGGAGATTTCTTCAGGAGAGCTTATCATCGACGGAAAGGTTATGAATGACGTAGAGCCAAAGGATCGTGATATCGCAATGGTATTCCAGAACTATGCTCTTTACCCACATATGACAGTATTTGACAACATGGCATTTGGACTTAAGCTTAGAAAAGTTCCAAAGGATGAGATTAAGGCAAAAGTTGAGGAGGCAGCAAGAATCCTTGACCTTGAGAAATTATTAGACCGTAAGCCAAAGGCTCTTTCAGGTGGACAGAGACAGCGAGTTGCCATGGGTCGTGCAATCGTTCGTAATCCTAAGGTATTCCTTATGGATGAGCCTTTATCAAACCTTGATGCAAAGCTTCGTGTACAGATGAGATCTGAGATTTCTTCATTACATAACAGATTAGGTGCAACAATCATCTACGTTACACATGATCAGACAGAGGCTATGACACTTGGAACAAGAATCGTTGTTCTTAAAGATGGTGTTATCATGCAGGTAGACAGCCCACAGAAGCTTTACAATCAGCCAAACAACCTGTTCGTTGCAGGATTCATCGGATCACCACAGATGAACTTTGTAGATGCTCAGTGTGTTGTTGAGGGAGCAAAGGCATTCCTTAAATTCGATAAATACCAGGTTGAGCTTCCAGAGGCAAAGGCTAAGAAGCTTATCGATGGCGGTTATGCAGGAAAGAACGTAGTATTCGGTATCAGACCTGAGGATATCTACGATTCAGCAGAGCATCTTAATAAATTTGCTACATGCAAGATTGATTCAGATGTTACAGGATATGAGTTACTTGGTGCAGAGGTATTATTATACTTCACAGTTGCAGGCGCAAATATGTCAGCAAGAGTTGATTCAGATACACCGGCTCGTTACGGTGATCACATTGAGCTTGCATTTGATCCAAACAAGATTCATGTATTTGATAAAGAAACTGAATTGACAATTACCAACTAGTTCGTTAAAATTAAATAGTTGTAAATTGACAGACCGGGTGTATAATTTACACCCGGTTTTCTTTCGCAAATGTTAGGTTCTGACGCGAATGTATGGTTCTGAATAGTTAAGTTATGGTGTTAAACTACAGCAGGTGTACAGAGCTTACCTCATGGAGGCTTTTTACTTGCCTGCGTCAGAATAGTAATGAGAGGATAAGAATATGATTACGAATCAGAAACTGAAAAAATCACTTGAGGAAATAAAAAATATTACTTCGTTTGATGCGATTTTATACTCAGCCAAGGGAAAGCATCTGACAGGTACGGTGGATGAGCCGGAACATAGCGACATTTTTGTGAAGGAGTTTATAGTATCCGAAGAGGATGTTAGGGAAAAAAACGATGCAATCGCATTTGCGGTTGAAATTGATTCAGAGCTTGAGTATGTGCTTGTAATGTTCTGCCCGTATACGAGTGAGAATCTTGTAATAGGCAGGATGGCAGTTTGTCAGCTTCGTACACTTGTGCTCGGTGAGTCAGAGCGATATGACAGAAATAATTTTATTCAGAATATTCTTCTTGGCAATATGCTTGGTTCTGATATAATAAACCGTGCCAAGAAATTACATATAGAGAACAGAAAACGAGTAGTATATGTTATAGATACCGGAAAGAACAGCAATGAGATAGCAGTTGAGCTTGTAAAGAATCTGGCAGATATCAGAAGCGGTGATTTTGTGGTGGCGATGGATGAGCATAATATAGTGCTGGTAAAGGATGTTGAGGATATAGATTCACCAAAGCTTCAGGAAAAGCTTTCATCTATTGCAGGAAGTCTGGTTGACAATCTGCTTGCAGAGGCTATGATTAAGGTACGGGTGGGCTATGGCAATCCGACGGATGTTCTTCCAAAGATTGCAGAGTCTTATCAGGAGGCAAAAATGGCGCTTGAGGTCGGCAGGCTGTTTTACGTTGAAAAGGAAATTATGGCATATGACAGGCTGGGCATAGGAAGACTTATTTATCAGCTTCCAATGAGTCTGTGTGAGATGTTTATCCGTGAGGTTTTTGGTGATGAGGTGCCACAGATACTTGATGACGAGGAGGCAATGTCTACAATCTCCAAGTTCTTCGAGAACAATCTGAACATTTCAGAGACTGCAAGACAGCTTTATGTGCATAGAAATACGCTTGTGTACAGGCTAGAGCGTATTGAGAAGTCGATAGGTCTTGATATCAGAACCTTTGATGATGCTATGATATTTAAAATAGCTACGATGGTGTTAGCGCATATCAAGGATAGCAGGCAGGGCAGATAATATAATTATTACGCAATTTAAAGAAGTAGGAGACAAGTATGGCCAAGAAGCAAACATACGATGAGAAGAGCATAGCAATTTTAGAAGGACTTGAGGCAGTCAGAAAAAGACCGGGTATGTATATAGGAAGTGTCACAACCAAGGGACTAAACCATCTGATATATGAGATTGTGGACAACTCCGTAGATGAGCATCTGGCAGGTGCCTGTGATACCATAAGGGTAACTCTTGAGAAAAACGGTTCGTGTACGGTGGAGGATAACGGACGTGGAATACCTGTAGGTATGCATGCTAAGGGTGTATCTGCGGCGCGTGTTGTATTCTCGACACTGCACGCAGGAGGTAAATTCGACAATTCTGTATATAAGACTAGTGGAGGTCTGCACGGAGTTGGTTCGTCGGTTGTAAATGCATTATCCACATATATGGATGTGGAAATAAGCAGAGATGGATTTATCCACCATGACAGATATGAAAAGGGTGTTCCTGTTGTGGAGCTTGAAAATGGCCTGCTCCCTACTTTAGGCAAAACAAAAAAAACAGGAACAAGGATTAATTTCCTGCCTGACCCGGAGATTTTTGAGAAGACAAGATTCAAGGAAGAGGATGTAAAGAACAGACTGAAGGAGACTGCATATCTCAATCCGAAGCTTACAATCATATACGAGGACAAACGAGGCGATGAGACAGAGCATATTGAGTATCATGAGCCTGAGGGTATTATCGGTTTTGTAAAGGATTTAAATAAAAATATAGAAAAGCTGCATGATGTCATTTACTTTACAGGAGAGAGTGAGAATATAAAGGTTGAGGTGGCTTTCCAGTATACAAGCGAGTTCCATGAAAATATACTTGGTTTTTGTAACAATATATACAATTCTGAGGGTGGAGCGCATATCACAGGTTTTAAGACAGCCTTTACAGGTATTATAAATTCATATGCCAGAGAGCTTGGTATATTAAAGGACAAGGATGCGAATTTCAACGGAGCAGACGTCAGAAACGGCATGACTGCTGTAGTGTCAGTAAAGCATCCTGACCCTAGATTCGAGGGTCAGACAAAGACAAAACTTGACAATCAGGATGCAAACCGTGCTACTGCCAAGGTGACAAATGATGAGGTACCGCTTTATTTTGACAAGAATCTTGAGGTCTTAAAGACGGTTATATCATGTGCTGAGAAGGCCGCAAAGATTAGAAAAGCTGAGGAGAAGGCAAAGACCAATCTGCTCACAAAGCAGAAGTTTTCCTTTGATTCAAACGGAAAGCTTGCAAACTGTGAGAGCAGGGATGCTTCTAAGTGCGAGATTTTCATTGTCGAGGGAGATTCGGCCGGAGGCTCGGCAAAGATGGCAAGAAACCGTATGTTTCAGGCAATCATGCCGATTCGAGGCAAGATTTTGAATGTTGAAAAGGCAAGTATTGATAAGGTACTGGCAAACGCTGAAATAAAGACAATGATAAATGCGTTTGGCTGCGGATTTTCGGAAGGGTATGGAAATGATTTTGATATAACAAAGCTTCGCTATGACAAAATCATCATTATGGCCGATGCCGATGTGGACGGAGCTCATATCTCTACACTGCTTTTGACTCTGTTCTTCAGGTTTATGCCTGAGCTTATTTTAGAGGGACATGTATATGTTGCCATGCCTCCGCTTTACAAGGCTATTCCGTCAAAGGGCGAGGAAAAATATTTGTATGACGATGCGGAGCTTGACAAGTACAGAAAGACACATACAGGCAAGTTTACGTTGCAAAGATATAAGGGCCTTGGAGAGATGGATGCGGATCAGCTCTGGGATACCACACTAAATCCCGCAACAAGGATGCTAAAGCGTATTGAAATAGAGGATGGGCGCCTGGCAAATGATGTGACATCACTGCTTATGGGTAGTGATGTGCCACCGAGAAAAGAGTTCATATACGAGCATGCGCATGACGCGGAGCTTGATGTATAAGCATGACGCAGCAGCTTTTGGTTCTCAGTGGTTCTGAATAGTTAAGCAGTATTTATAATCGGAGAAAGACATGGATAGAAATATAGATAACAATGTAGACAACAATATAATTCAGACCGAATATTCGGAGCTGATGCAGAAATCATATATTGACTATGCGATGAGTGTCATTATAGCAAGAGCCCTGCCGGATGTGCGCGATGGGCTTAAGCCTGTACAAAGGCGTACACTTTATGATATGCATGAGCTGGGCATCAGGTACGACAAGCCATATAGAAAGAGTGCGCGTATAGTCGGTGATACAATGGGTAAATATCATCCACACGGCGATTCATCAATCTATGATGCGATGGTCGTTTTGGCACAGGACTTCAAAAAGGGCATGCCGCTTATCGATGGACACGGTAATTTTGGCTCAATCGAGGGAGACGGAGCCGCTGCCATGCGTTATACTGAGGCAAGACTTCAAAAAATCACACAGGAAGCATATCTTGCTGATCTTGACAAAAATGTGGTTGATTTCATTCCAAACTACGACGAGACAGAAAAAGAGCCAGAGGTGCTTCCGGTCAAGGTGCCGAACCTTTTGATAAATGGAGCTGAGGGTATAGCAGTCGGCATGGCGACAAGCATTCCGCCACACAATTTTGGCGAGGTGGTGGACGGTGTGATTGCTTATATGAAAAATCCTGATATCACCACAGCCGAGATGATGCAGTATATAAAGGGACCTGATTTTCCGACAGGAGGCATTGTTGCAAATCAGGATGATCTTGCAGCAATATATGAGACCGGACAGGGAAAGATAAAAATCCGTGGAAGAATCGAAATAGAGAAGGGGAAGGCAGGAAAGGACAAGCTTGTTATTACGGAAATCCCATACACAATGATTGGTGCCAATATAGGAAAATTCTTAAATGATGTCTATTCACTTGTCGAGTCAAAAGCGACAACGGATATTGTGGATATAACCAACCAGTCATCGAAAGAGGGAATAAGAATTGTCTTAGAGCTAAAAAAAGGTGCTGATGTTGAGGCACTTAAGAACCTTTTGTATAAAAAGACAAAGCTGGAGGACACTTTCGGTGTAAATATGCTGGCCGTCGCAAATGGAAGACCTGAGACGCTTGGTCTTGTACCCATCATAAGGCATCATGTCAATTTTCAGTATGAGATTGCAAAAAGAAAGTATGAGACGCTTCTTGCAAAGGAGCAGGAGAGAGAAGAAATACAGCAGGGACTCATAAAGGCCTGCAATGTGATAGATCTGATTATTGAAATATTAAGAGGAAGCCGTGACCAGAAAATGGCGAAGGCATGTCTCATAAACGGAGAGACAGAGGGGATTAAATTCAAGTCAAAGGCTTCAGAAGCCATGGCAGCCCAGCTTTGCTTTACTGAGCGTCAGGCAGCTGCTATCCTTGAAATGCGTCTGTACAAGCTGATTGGACTCGAAATTGAGGCTCTGATTAAGGAGCACGAGGAGACCAGGGCAAAGATTGCAGAGTACAGCGATATTTTAGAGCATCGCTCATCCATGGCAAAGGTCATTATGAAGGAGCTTAAAGCGTTCCGCAAGGAGTATGCAAGGGACAGACGCACAGAGCTTGATAATCTCGAGGAAGCAGTTGTAGTCAAAAAAGAGCTTGAGGTATCGGATGTAGTGCTGCTTATGGACCGCTTCGGCTATGTGAAGACAGTAGATACTTCAACCTATGATAGAAACAAAGATACAGCTGATGCAGAGAACAAGCTGATATTAAAGGTCAAAAATATAGATAAGCTGTGCATTTTCACAAACAACGGAAACATGCATCTTGTCAAGGTGTTAGACCTGCCTTACGGCAAATTCCGTGACAAGGGCACACCTATTGACAATGTAAGCAACTATGACAGCAGTAAGGAGGATATAGTATTTATAGCACCTCTTATGGATGTTGAAAAGCACAAGCTTATATTTGGAACGAAGTCAGCCATGATAAAGCTCGTGGATGGTGCTGAGTTTGTGGTGACACGAAAGACCTCGCAGGCTACAAAGCTCATGGATGATGATGAGCTGTTATTTGTTGACATGCTTTCAGAGAATGCTACAATGGTAATGCGTTCAAAGAAGGAAATGTTCCTTCGAATCGACTGTGGCACTATTCCTGAAAAGAAAAAGGCAGCAGTAGGTGTCAGGGGAATGAGGCTTGACAGAGAGGATGAGCTTACTGACATTTATCTGCTTTATGACCAGGATGAAAAAGAGGTCGAGGTAAAGGGTAAGCAGGTGGCGCTTCACAGGCTGCACATTGCAAACCGTGACACTAAGGGCGTGAAGAAATAATATATCGCATGACAATATAACGTAAAGCATAAACTGTGTATGGTTTTGAGTATGTATGGCCTATAACAGTTAAAATTTCTGACATGAAAGGAAGCGATGAGCTTGTTGGACAAATTAAGAGAGCTTGGCATTTCAGAAAATCTGATTAAGGAAATTGAAAAGTTTCGCTCGCAGTATCCGGTGGATAAGGAGTATGAGTCAAGAATCCCCGTGCCTACACAATTTTATTACGGAAGCGATGTGTGGGAGCAGGCTATAACCGCCGTTTTATGTGGAGAAAATCTGCTTTTAGTAGGAGAAAAGGCCACAGGCAAGAATCTTTTCGCAGAGAATCTGGCTGGTGTATTTAACAGACCACGCTGGGATGTGTCATTTCACGTAAATATGGATGCAGCATCACTTATCGGAACGGATACGTTTAGTGCCGGAGAGGTAACCTTCAGGCCGGGACCTGTGTATACAGCCGCAAAAACAGGCGGCTTTGCGGTGCTTGATGAGATAAATATGGCAAAAAGCGAGGCTATGGCAGTGCTTCATGCCACACTTGATTTCAGACGTACGATAGATGTGCCGGGCTATGACAGACTGTCGCTTCATCCGGCAACAAGATTTATTGCCACGATGAATTACGGCTATGCAGGCACAAAGGAGCTGAATGAGGCTCTTGTATCACGTTTTGCGGTAATCCGGATGCCTATGATTTCAAAAGAGAGCCTTGTGAAGCTCATAAAGGAGCATTATCCTGCAATACGTGAAGAGGGAGCAAATGAGCTTGCGGAGGTATTTCTTGAGCTGCATGCAAAGTGCAAAAATGGCGAAATATCATCAAAAGCACTTGATCTGCGTGGTCTCATCGGTTCAATTGGTATGATGGAAAAGGGCTTAAATATATATACAGCTCTGGATATGGGTATAACAAACAAGAGCTTTGATGAGTATGAGCAGACTCTTATCCGTGATACAATCCGTGCAAGAATCTCAAGGAAGATGAGCAGAGAACAGTTATTTTGTTGATATGAGCTTGTGACATATGAAGGAATGGAACATATGGAAGAACAGGATATAAAGGAAGCAAAAAGAGCAAGAAACTTCATATGGATGGCGGCCTGTGACTATGACATAGAGCCGCTTTTTCTGGCATTTGCGCCTGATGGATCCGCTGATATTTATCTGAATCTGATTATTGGGCTTGAATACAAGTGGTATGAGCATGACAAGATAGATGCCTTATTCAATCAGCTGACAGGAAAAAACGCCATGCTTTATGAGGGGCTTTTATGGATAGGTTTGGAAAATGTCCTGTATGAAAAGGAGAGACAAACGAGGCCTGCCTTATATGATTTAAGGCTTGAGTACGCGAAAAAGAGCCTTGCAGGAGTCAATAAAAACAGGGAGTATTCGAGGATTGATATAATCAGAAATGCACATTGCAGAAGGATACTTGGAAAACCATCAGGTCTTTGCAAAGAGGATGAAGAGATACTGCATGCTTTTTGTTTTACACCTGATATGACAACGGATGAGATTATAGAAAAAACGAGAGAAAATCTGTGGAAGTATTTCTCGTATAAGCCGATAAAGGTGGCAAAGCCACAGGGTATATATTTTTTACAGAAGGTAGCAGGAGCATTTCACTCAATAGGAAAAGTCAGCACACAGTATGTCAGAGCGAATAGCTTTTATGATAAAAATATGGCCTCGGACACAGCGGCTTTGTCTATGGAGCATTCAAAGAGATATCTGCTGCAGTTTGCACTGCAGAAAGATCCAATAGAAGCGAAGCGGTACGTGACAGCCTGCTTTGGAAAAAGCATGTATTCTGACAGGCAGCAGGCCGAGATGGAGAAAAAACTCTGTGTAGGAAATCACAAAAACTGTCACTTGCTTTTTACCAGAGGTATTTCATCGGAGAAAAAGCAGACTGTACCTGATGAGATTGACAACAAAAGAGAGCGCAGGGAAATTCTTGCATTTACAAAAGAGACAGCCATGCAATACGACAAGAATAAAGAGCATTTTGAAAAAAACATGGCAGTGTATCAAAACAGTATAAGGAGACTTACAGAAAGCCTTAGAATGCACCTGGAGACAGCAGATGAGACATTTATGGATGCTTCAACACACGGCCGTATAAAGCCTGCGAGAGTATGGAAGGCGCTGTATCTGGACAATCCGCGTGTTTTTGAGCGAAAAGATGAGGTGGAGACACCGGGCTTTTCTGTCGACATACTGATGGATGCGTCTTCTTCCAGAAAACAGATGCAGCAGAAAATAGCGGCACAGGCATATGTACTGTCAAAGAGCCTGACAAATTGTGGCATACCGGTGCAGATTTACTCATACTGTAGCATAAGAGGCTACACGGTGATGCATATTTTTAAGGAATATGATGATTATGGTGTGGAGGATGAATTATTTCATTTTGTTGCGGCAGGAAATAACAGGGATGGCCTTGCGCTGCGCGCGGCATCACATCTGATGGAGCTAAGTCCAAAGCCAAAGAAGTTACTTTTCATGTTTTCGGATGCAAGTCCACAGGATGATCAGATAGCAGGGGAGGGAGCCTTTTATAAGGATCGGGAGTACACTGATACTCTTGCGGTTAAGGACACCGTAAATGAGGTGCAGAGGCTTAAAAACCATGGAATAGACGTAATTGGCATCTTCATGGGAAGTGCGCATGACAGTGAGCTTGCAACAAAGATATTCGGCAGAAGTCTCGTGAAGATAAAGAGTATCAACGAGTTTGCCGATGCTGTCGGACGCGTGTTAAATGAGATACTGACCTAGCATTTTAATTAAAAGTACAATAAATTTAAAGCAATGGAGATAACAAATGAAAGCAATATTATTTGATTTGGACGGAACGCTTATTGCAGGGTTAACCGATGCTGTTGAAGAAAAAGTGAGAGAAGATCTGGATGAAAGGCCTTTTCATATCGAAGGATTGAATGCAGCACAATGGGTAGTCGTCGATTATGGGGATATTGTCGTACACATTTTTGAAAAAGAATTGCGCGACTATTATCAATTGGAAGATTTCTGGGCAGATGCACAGATCACCGAAATAGCCGGAGAGCCGGAAATGCTCACTTATTCCGGTTATCATACGACAAACGGAACAAATTGAAAACAGTAAAGAATACAAATATTGCGAACATACCAAATGGCAGACAACAACGAAAACAAGAAAGACGGAGGATTCAATTTTCCTCCAGTAGGGGGAGGTAAAAATATCAAAGCTCCGAAATTCAACGGATATTGGATGTATATCATACTGGCAGTCATTATTATCGGATTTCAATTTTTCAATATGAATCCCGATCCGGTAAGGACAACCTGGCAAGAAGTCAAGACTAAAATGCTCGAAAAAGGTGATATCGAAAAGATTACGGTCATCACGAATAAAGGGCAAGCCCAGGTATATATGAAGCCCGATAAGATCGAGAATTACTCCCAATTGAAATCGCAGGGGTTCAAAAATTCCAGTCCCGGTCCTCAGTTTTACTTCTCACCGGGCCCGTTGGAAACTTTTTCCAAAGAATTTTCCGAGCTCCAGGAAAAGACTCCGGCAGCAGCGGATATCAAGATCGACTATGATCAGGAATACGACGGTTGGGGAAACCTCTTCTCTATCTTCTTCCCGATCGCTCTTTTGGTATTTATCTGGATTTTCTTCTTCCGCCGGATGAGTAAAGGGGGCGGAGGTCCCGGAGGAGTCTTCAATGTCGGCAAATCACAGGCCAAGTTGTTCGATAAGGACACCCACATCAAGATTACCTTCAAAGATGTAGCGGGATTAGCTGAAGCCAAACAAGAGGTGGAAGAGATCGTTTCTTTTCTGAAATCTCCGGATAAATATACCAAATTGGGGGGTAAAATTCCGAAAGGAGCTCTCTTAGTAGGTCCTCCGGGAACCGGAAAAACGCTGATGGCGAAAGCTATGGCCGGCGAAGCCAACGTACCTTTCTTCTCGATGTCGGGTTCCGACTTTGTGGAGATGTTCGTCGGTGTCGGTGCCTCCCGTGTCCGGGATTTATTTAAACAAGCCAAAGAAAAAGCGCCTTGTATTATCTTTATCGACGAAATAGACGCCATCGGTCGGGCCAGAGGTAAAAACCCCAACATGGGCTCGAACGATGAACGGGAAAATACGCTGAACCAGTTACTGACCGAGATGGACGGTTTCGAGACCAATTCGGGGGTGATTATTCTGGCTGCAACCAACCGGGCGGACATTCTGGACAGCGCCTTGCTTCGTGCCGGACGTTTCGACCGCCAAATCTATGTCGACCTGCCGGAATTGAAAGACCGGGAAGAAATTTTCAAAGTGCACCTGAAACCGTTGAAACTGGCCGGAGATGTGGATATCCCTTTCCTGGCCAAGCAAACGCCGGGTTTCTCGGGAGCCGATATTGCCAATGTCGCTAACGAAGCAGCTTTGATTGCAGCCCGTAAAGACAAAAATGAAGTTGAAAAACAGGATTTTCTGGATGCAATCGACCGGATTGTCGGGGGGCTGGAAAACCGTAGTAAAGTAATAAAAGTAAGTGAAAAGAAAGCCATCGCTTATCACGAAGCCGGCCATGCTACCGTCTCCTGGTTGCTCGAACACGCCCATCCCCTGTTAAAAGTGACTATCGTACCCCGGGGTAAAGCTTTAGGAGCAGCCTGGTATCTTCCGCAGGAACGTCAGATCACGACAAAAGAACAACTGCTGGATCAAATGTGTTCTGTATTGGGAGGACGTGCTGCCGAAGAACTCACTTTCGGTCAAATCTCTACCGGAGCACAAAACGACCTGGAACGGGCTACCAAACAAGCCTATGCGATGGTTACCATTTTCGGTATGAGCGAAAAGATCGGTAATCTGAGTTATTACGATTCCAGTGGTCAAAGCGATTTCAGTTTCACCAAACCTTATTCGGAAAAGACCGCAGAACTGATCGACAGTGAAGTAAAAGAACTGGTTGAAAATGCTTACAACCGAGCCAAAGAATTACTTAAAACTCATCAGGACCAACATCGGCAGGTTGCAGAGTTATTGCTCGAACGGGAAGTTATTTTCAGTGACGATCTGGAACGCATCTTAGGGAAACGCCCCTGGAAAGACGATGAAGAAGAAGAAACGAAGGAAGAGAAAACAGTCGAAAATGAAATAAAATCGCTATGAACGATTGGGTAGTTATTTTCGAAACCGGCCAGCTCTACCGGGCAGAGCTGGTTAAAAGTTTGCTTAACGATAACAACGTAGAAGCAGTGATTCTGAATCAGAAAGACTCCTCTTTTAAAATAGGAGCGATCGAAGTCATGGTTAAGAAAGAAGATAAAGGGAAAGCAGCAGCAATCATAAAATCAGTCAATTGTGAATAATTTCGGTAAACGGGCAATCAGCGGATTCCTATTTGTGGTGATACTAACAGCATGTATTTATATACATCCATTTTGTTTTTTTGCACTTTTTTTTATTATAAACATTATCGGATTACTTGAATTCAGCCATATGGCAGAGGTGATTCATATCCGGGTCAACCGTACCATGTGTATCCTCAGCGGGAGCCTGCTTTTCATTTCAGGGTTCATTCATAACTATTTCGGTTATAAAGAAGGTTATCTGTTTTTCTTCAGTGCCACATTCTTTATGGGGATTTGGGAATTGTACCGGAAGAGTACCCATGCTTTTCAGAATATGGCTTTCGGGATTTATGCTCTGTTTTATTTCACCCTGCCCTTTACTTTGCTGATTTACCTCCCCTACTTGTGTACGGGCAGGTGGCAACCGGATATTATCTTCTTTCCTTTCTTATTGGTATGGTTCAATGACACTTTTGCTTATTTATTCGGTTCGAAATTCGGAAAGCATAAATTATTTCCCCGTATTTCGCCTAAAAAATCCTGGGAAGGAACCATCGGAGGCGGACTCACGACACTGGTCGGCGGATTGCTTATCGCTCCCCATATCGAAGGTTTGTCTTATATCGATACCACCGTTATCTCGGCCATTGTCATTGTATTCGGTAGTTTCGGTGATCTCGTAGAATCGATGTTCAAAAGATGCATCGAGATCAAAGATTCGGGACATATCATGCCAGGTCACGGTGGGGTATTGGACCGATTGGATTCGATTTTGTATGCTTTGCCTGTAATCTTCGTATATATCGCCTTTAAATTCGGTTGCTGACCTATAGTAAACCGAATTTATTCGTTCGGGATATTAGCTTTTAAATCGAAAATTGATACCTTTGCGAGCTGATACCGTATAAATATTTAAAGTTAAAAATATGACCATACATAAAGCTGGATATATCCTGTTATTGAAAATTTTAATCGTGCTGATTATCCTTAATCTGGCATCTTTTTATTTCATCAATAATACCTCTATTGTCTATACAATTCTGGGGATTACGGTGGTTATGTATCTTCTTGTCGTCAATTTTTTCCGTTTTCCGAACCGGGTGATCATACAAGACGACAACACGATCTTAGCCCCTGCCGATGGAAAAATCGTCGTGATTGAAGAAACCGAAGAACCGGAATATTTTAAAGACCGCCGTCTTCAAGTCTCTATTTTTATGAACATTTTCAATGTACATATCAACTGGTTTCCCGTAAACGGTGTGATCAAGTATTTCAAATACCACAAAGGCAATTTTGCAGCGGCTTATCTACCCAAATCCTCGACCGAGAACGAACGGACTACCATCGTTATCGAATGTAATAACGGTAAGACCGTCCTGATGCGTCAAATTGCAGGGGCTATGGCTAAACGTATTGTCTCTTATGCTCCTGTCGGAGGACAGGCCCGTCAGGATCAGCACGCCGGTTTTATCAAATTCGGTTCGCGGGTAGATCTTTTTCTTCCTCTGGGTACCCAAATAGAAGTGAAATTGGGACAAAAAACGACCGGTTCTCAGACGATAATCGGAACCTTTAAATAAATTTCAGATTTACGGACGACGGTTCGGATGACTTTTCCCATCGGAAATCCCAGTTCTAAAGTCACAAATCAAATTAATCATGTCAACACAATCAGCAGTAAAAGTGGTAACCACCCATGTTTTATCGGAGATGAAACTCAAGGGTGAGAAAATCAGTATGCTTACTTCATATGACTATTCTATGGCCCGTATCGTCGATCAGGCAGGTATAGATGTTATCCTGGTCGGCGACTCGGCTTCCAATGTAATGGCAGGCCATGAGACAACCTTACCGATCACCCTCGACCAAATGATTTATCATGCCGCTTCGGTAGTCAGAGGAGTAAAACGGGCATTAGTTGTTGTAGACATGCCTTTCGGTAGTTATCAGGGAAATAGCAAAGAGGCCTTAAACTCAGCCATCCGTATCATGAAAGAAACGGCTGCCGACGCCATCAAACTCGAAGGAGGAGAAGAAATTCTCGAATCTATCCAACGTATCCTGTCGGCCGGAATTCCGGTTATGGGCCATCTTGGACTTACCCCCCAGAGCATCCATAAATTCGGGACCTATGCCATTCGCGCCAAAAAAGAAGAGGAAGCGGAAAAATTGGTTCACGATGCCCATCTCCTGGAAGAAGCAGGTTGTTTTGCCATCGTGCTGGAGAAAATTCCGGCAGCTTTGGCAGCCAGAGTCGCCCAAGAAGTCAGTATCCCCGTCATCGGCATCGGTGCCGGTGGCGGTGTAGACGGACAAGTCCTGGTCATCCACGATATGCTCGGTATCAATCAGGAATTCTCTCCCCGCTTCTTACGGCGCTATCATAACCTATATGCAGAAATCAGCGGTGCTGTCGGCAATTATATCGCCGACGTAAAAAGCGGTGATTTCCCGAATGAGAGAGAACAATACTAATAAAGTTATAGGCTATAAGCTAAAAGCTAAAATGTTTATCTATCTTTTATTTACTTTTAGCCTATAGCCTTTAGCTTATAGCTTATTGCATCTAGCTTATAGCCTATAGCCTTTAACTTATATCTTTTATTTATGTTAGAAGTTTTATACGAAGATAATCATATCATCGCCGTCAATAAGAAAATTTCGGATATTGTACAGGCAGATAAAACCGGAGATACCCCTTTGAGCGAAGAAGTAAAGGCGTATATCAAGAAGAAATACAACAAACCGGGAGAGGTTTATCTGGGTATCCCCCACCGGGTGGATCGTCCTGTCAGCGGTGTAGTGATTTTTGCACGCACCAGTAAAGCCCTCACCCGGCTGAATAAAATGTTCCAGGAACACGAAAAGGAGATCAGCAAGATCTATTGGGCTATTGTAGGCAATTTGCCGGCCGAGGATCATGCCGTACTCACCCACTATCTGATGCGTGATCCGGAAAAAAACAAATCGCACGCTTACAACCAGCCCAAAGCCGGAGCCAAAGAAGCCACCCTGGAATACAAACTACTCGGAAGTTCACAACGTTATTACCTGCTCGAAGTGAAGCTTTACACGGGCCGGCATCACCAAATCCGGTGCCAATTGGCTAAGATCGGTTGTCCGATCAAAGGAGATCTGAAATATGGTTTTCCCCGTTCGAACGAAGGAGGAGGGATCAATTTGCACGCCCGTTCGATCACTTTCAAACATCCGGTGAGCCAGGAAATGATTACCATCACGGCAAAACCTCCTTTGAACGATCCGCTTTGGAAAGTATTCTATGAAGGAATGAAAGAATAAATTTTCTCTATCGGCTCATAGAAACATAAGATCGGAATCTTTACATTCATTGCAGATATTCTTTTATTTTTGCAAATAAAAGAATAATATGAATCAATAAAATGGAAAGACTATGAGTGAAATTATTTGCCACTGCTTTGAAGTAAGCAGAGAAGAAATTGAAAATGCAATTCGTGAAAAAGGATTAAAAACCGTTGAAGAAGTAGGCGAAGTGACGAACGCAGGAACCGGTTGTGGCGGCTGCCAGGAACAGATACAGGAGATTCTGGACGAAATCAATGGGAAATAATCTCCCTTCCAGCAATAACAAAAAGATCCCGGATAATGAATTTTCATCCGGGATCTTTCTGTTATTGTGGCGCTGAATAACTTTTAGCGGTTCAACCAGTCCCGGAACTCGCGAATGCGGTCGGCACTGACGATAGCTTCTATATTTTCAGGAGGCAAAGGAGATAAACCGATTTTTATGCGGTTGTTGGAATAACGGATCATTTCTTTGATAGCAGAAAAGCTCACTATAAACTTCCGGTTGATCCGAAAAAAGATTTGGGGATCCAGGCGTTCTTCGAGTGCAGCCATCGTCTGATCGAGGATATACCCTCCCCCTTCATGGGTATATAACATCAGGTATTTTCCATCGGCCATAAAATAAGCGACTTCTGCCACCGGTACGGATTTGATCTTCGTTCCGATCTGCACCAAAAAGCGCTCCTGAAATCGGACCGTCCGGGGTGCTTTCTTTTCTTTTGCAAACCAATTCCGCACTTTTTCCAACGCCCGCAGTATTTCCTCTTCGTCAAAAGGTTTCAGGATGTAATCTATTCCCTGGCTCTTGAAAGCTTGCAAAGCATATTCATCATAAGCGGTAATAAAAATGACAGGAGCTTTGATCTCTACTTGTCCGAAAATATCGAAACTACGTCCATCTCCCAAATGAACATCGCTGAAAATCAAATCTACCTGATTTTCTTTCAGCCATTGTACACTTCCCCGTACAGAATCCTGACGGGCAACGATTTCTATTTCCGGTGCCAACTTTTTCAGAATACTTTCCAATTCACGGGCAGCCAAAGCTTCATCTTCAATAATAATTGCAGTCATATTGAAATATAGGATCGCCCGAAAATACGAAAAAAGGACTTGCCTGCCAAATCAAAGTTTTTTATTTTATAAAAAAAACGGTAACAACCGTATTTCTTTACCATTTTTACTGTTGTTACCGTTTTATCCGTTGTTACCGTTTCAACTCAACCCTAATTATTCAATTCCGGATTATTCTGAATCGCTTCTTTCGGATAAGGAATAATATACTTGGGATCGTCCTGCCGGATCGTAACCGTAAGCGAATTCCAATCGGCATCCATATAGTTTTTTATAACCTCCGGGCGGGTTGTTCTACGAAGATCGAACCAGCGATGTCCTTCGAATACCAGTTCCCGGGCCCTTTCCTCCATGATATCGGCCAACAATTGTTCCTGATTCATGGTTTCGATCTCTGCTTTCCGTTCGTTATAATAACTTTCAGCCAGACGCTTCTGAAGCAAGGTCAACAGATATTCTTTGGCTGCCGGCAGTTGTCCTTCGCGGTGAGCAGCAGCTTCGGCAGCAATCAGCCAAAGCTCTGCACTCCGGAAAGTGACCTTCTCATTCTTATTCCCTCCTTTATTACAATACCAGGTTCCGTATTTATCGACCAAATAATTTCCCAGCCGGGCATCTACATATTCATCTCCCTCTTTTATCTGATTAAATTTTCCGCTGATATTATCCAATACGTACATATCTTCTTTCATTACGGTACTGGATACCGTTTCCAAAGCAAGTATCGCTTCTTTCGACGTATAAGTCCAAGGTTGGGCTTCGGTAGTCGTCAGATCCTCCAGCGGACAAGCCGCCAGCAGACTTTCGGCTGTCTCCTGAGCCTGTTTCCAATCCTGATGATAAAGATATACCCTGGCCTGGAAGGCTTTCAGCGCTTTCTTCGAAAACCGGTACAGATAAGCACCCGTCTGTTGCTCCACCTGCATATATTTCTCCGCTTCCTGCAAATCGGCGAACACCTGTTCATATACCTTTTCCACAGTAGTAGGTATAAACGACTGTCCGATATCGATCTTTAAAGAAAGCGGAACGGCTTTATCTGTTGCCGCAGTAGCCGGATCATACCATTTGGCATACAGATTGATTAAATCGAAGTGAACAAAAGCCCGGAGACAATAGGCTTCAGCCAGCAATTGCTCGCGGGAATCCGTCGTGACATCCGCCCTGGCCTCCATCACTCCTTCGATAACCGTATTGGCATAAAAAATCATATTATACATAGCCGTCCAGGGATAAGTCTCGGTTAAAGGATCCGGATTTTCATCATTCAAAGTAGCCAAGTCGATGTAATTATCGTAAGACAACCCATACAAATCCGGAAATACTTCATCGGAACGTACCATCAGATAGCGGCGGTATTGGGGATAGGTACTATAAGCCGTAGTCAGAAGGGCCCGATATTCCGAAACTTCATCCGGAATCACCTTTCCGACAGGATCGACATCGACATAATTACATCCTCCCATTCCCAGTGAAAAGACAGCGATCAATAGGATATATATTCGTTTCATATTTTTATATTTAGAGTTAAAATGTCAAATCGATTCCACAAGAAAAGGTCTTCGCCAACGGCTGGGTATAAATATTCCCATAGGTTTCCGGATCGAAATAACCTTTATAGCTACTACCGAACACAAAAGGATTACGGGCTTCAAAGCTGATGCGTGCAGAGGAAAAACCGATATGTCCTAAAAGCCGTTCGGGAAAAGTATATCCTAAACGTATACTATTGATGCGCATATAACTCATCTTCTTGAACCAGTAGTCGTATTTCCGGTAAGAATTACCGGGATCGAGCATACCGAGCCACTGATAAGCCCAATTCTCCTCCCCTTCGGTATAAGTACCCATGATACGGGGATATTTACCGGAGGTATTATCCGGAGACCAAATCTGTGACATCCGGCGGGAATAATTCTGTCCCGGTGAAGTCTGTACCGGATTATAGAAAGGTTGTTCCTGCACGGTCTGATCCAACACAAAAGAAGCCGATACGGTCAAATCGAAATTCTTGTAATAAAACCGATTGATCCAGCCACCGGTAAATTTCGGTTCGGTCGTACCTTCGTAGGTAAATAAATTACGATATTCTTCTGCACTCAGGTTACTTTTCAGGAAAGGAATCAGGCCTCCCATCATATAACCGTATTCCAGACCGAAAAAGTCATTGAAAGAAACCTTTTCCCCCTGTTTATTATAAAACATCTGCAATCCATTTTCATCCAGCCCTGCGGTCTTCAGCGAAAATACAGCACCGACAGAATAGCCTTCGCGTGAAGGTTCATAGGAATTATCCCTGACATTCAGCCGATTGATCTTACTCTTATTATGCGCCAGATTAAAATCCATCACCCACCGGAAATCCTTTGTTTTCACATTTACTGTAGACAGAGATAATTCGTATCCCCGGTTGGTCAATTTCGCCCAGTTCATGGTCGAATAATCGAAACCGTTCTCTCCCGGCAAGCTCCTCATACCGATCAAATCATCACTCACCCGTCTGTAAACATCGGCTGTAAACGCGATCCGGTTACCGAGCACCGCCACATCGAGTCCCCCGTTCCAGTTGGTGGTTTTTTCCCAACGCAAATATTGGTTAGGGGGAGACGATACGATAATATTGGACTCGGAATTGTCCGGTAAAACCTGGGTATTGTCCCATTCCCCGACAACCAATGGAGAGGTATCTTTATCGACATTTCCCTGGACCCCATAGGAAGCTCTCAGTTTCAGATCGGACAACCAGTCGGCATCGCTCAAAAATGCTTCCCGGTTGATATTCCAGGCACCGGAAACAGCCCATAAAGGCAAGTATTTGTACTTCCGGTCTACTCCGAACATATTGGAACCGTCATACCGTAAACTTCCAAAGAAAGTGTAACGGTTATTATAAGTATACGAACCGGTCATATAGACAGAAAGGAAACGGTCCTCCGTGAACGATTTACTATACTGTTCAAATTCGGCATTATCCATCTGGGTACTTCCTTCAGGAAATACCAAAGGCTTCGTAGTCAACGAATTCGGATCATAACCGAATCCACGGGTCATCAGATCTGTCACCTTGCTGCGACGTAATTCTATACCGGCCATATAATTGACAGCATGTACTTCTCCGAACACCTGATTGAACTCACCTTGCAATTTCCAATGATATTGATTCATATCTTTGGTAGAATTCTGTATAATTCCTCCGTCGGGCAAAAAATAACTGCCATCGTTCCCTCTTGTTTTTTCGCGATATTTACGAACATAATAAGTTTCTTTAGCCGCCACCTTTTCTGTCGCAGTATGATCCAGCTGCATAGAAAACTGGGTTTGTAGTTTTAGCCAGTCGGTCAGCCTGTAATCTAAAGTAAACAAAGGCTTTATAGAGCGATTTTTCAGCGTATAATCCGTATTGTCCACCTCTTCCAGGTAATTGAATTTCACATAACGGCCACTGTATCCTTCGATATCAGGGTCATAAATATAGTCTCCTTTTTCATCAGTCAGCTGCAAGTAAGGATTGGCATTACGTGAATAATTGGCGGGATTGATAAAAGCATCCCCATCCGTCAGATAACCGTTTTTCTTACTGTCGTTCAAAAAAAGAGAAACGCCGGCCTTCAGGTTTTTAGCCAGATCGAAATCGGTCTTCAAAGTCAGGTTGTAGCGTTCGAAACCGGTTTTACGGGTCGTCCCCTGCTCATTGTAATATCCGCCAGAAAAATAATAAGTCGCCTTATCCGATCCTCCTGAAATGCTCAGGTTATACTGTTGGTTGACTGCATTCCGGTAGATCACATCCCCCCAATCGGTAGTTTGTCCGCGCAAAGCATCGATAGCCCCCTGTGCCTCGGAAGAAATACCGTTGAACCCATTTTCCCTCAAAGCATCCAATTGCCCGTATTTTGACAGCAGACGGGACACTTCACCATAGTCGCTCCGGTAATCCAAATCGGAACGGGAAGCCAATCCCAACTCGAAGTCCACTTTCTCAGACGAATTCATCAGATTCAGTTTGCCCAAATCAGGTTTCAGTGTATAGAATACCCCACCGGAAAAATTCACCCGTAGTTTTCCCTGCCGGCCCTTTTTCGTCGTAATCACAATCACCCCGTTAGCGGCCTTAGCTCCATAAATAGCTGTAGCTGCCGCATCTTTCAATATAGTGATGCTCTCGATATCTGCGGGATTAACCCCGCCGATCGAAGTATTCTGCAGTTCATCGATATTATCCTTATCTCCAAAATCTTTGGGTATATCGTTTCCTTCCAGGATCATTCCGTCGAGTACCCACAACGGATCGGTACTCCCCGACAGAGAAACCGTACTCCGGATCCGCATTTTAGCGGGAGCTCCGGGCGCACCGTTCGTCGGTGTCGACATCAAACCGGCCACCTGTCCTTCCAGCATCTGGTCGATACTGGCCACTCCGATACTTTTAATATCGTCTGCCTGTACAGTAGTAATAGCCGAAGTAACTTTCCGCTTTTCTATCTGCTGATATCCCGTAACGACCACTTCATCCAACTGACTCACTTCTTCCTTCAGGCGGAAAGTAAATTCGGTCTTTCCCGATATATCCGCTTTTAAAGCCTCGTATCCGATAAAACTCACCACCACATAACGAATCGAAGCAGGCAAGGTCAATTCGAATTTTCCGCTTACATCCGTCACTGTCCCCGCAGGATTATATTCTTTAGCTTCAGGAGCATCCGGATCGATAAAAACCGTAGCACCGGGGAGAGGTTCACCGCTCGCAGCCTCGAGCACTCGCCCGGTAATCTTCCGCATATCCTGTGCCCACACCACCACAGGCAGGCACAATATTATTAAGATCAAAAGTTTACGCATCTATATTTATTATTTAGGTTTGTATGTTATCTTATATTCAAAGCCTCTTTAATCCGCACAACCAAATCTTCATAATGTTGCCGGGTTTCCACATTTCCTGTATTCCGGTTTCTTTCTGCCAATTTTAATACCTGCAACATAACTCCTCTCTTCACCGATACAGCCTCGGATACCCGTCCCATAGAAGAATATTGCATATTGCCAAGCCGGGTTTCAGGCTGTTCAGGGAGCGTGAAAGCAGCTTCCCGGGCTGCAAAACCACAACAATAACCGGTATGCAAAGCTTTTTTGGTCGTTTTTTCCACCGCTTTATTGGAACTGACAATGATAGCATCGATAAAATTCTTTTGGGTCATCCTTTCATACAAAGACAAATTACGTCCCTGTAGGGATCCCTTGAAAACCACCTGGTATAAATCGGCAAACATTTCTTCGGGTGTATACACATTTTTCTTTCCCTTCATCGCTTCGGCTTCGTACATCCGCATCAACCGATCGTCTTTCAATAAATCATAAAAACAGGCATACTGTAATTCCCGGGCAGTATTATAAGGTGAATATTCTACTTCCTGGGGGGAAGTACGAACGGGAAAACTCTTCTTCCAGACATCGGCAGCAAACAACCATTCAGGAACGGTAAATACTTCTTCGGATAAATATTTCACCGCTTCTTTCTGCCGTTCTTTCTCTACCGGTACATAGCGTTCCAGATCATCTCCCATCACCGGATTATTGATATAGAAACCTCCGACATTCGCAGTTACATGTCCGGCATACATTTTCCATTGATTGATCACCGCCATCAATAATTTTCCCGCTTCCAGATAACCTTGTCCTTCTGCTTCGGTCCATGCTACAATATTCGGCACAATCCGTTTCAGATTTTGTATACCGTAGCGGTTAGCCTTGATCACATCGTCACCGAGGTCCTCATCCTGCGAACGGGGATCGATCGGATCTTTAGGGTCCTGTTGTTCGCCGTACCAATACATCTTGTCTCCGGAATGTTTCGTAATCCATTGATTGAGTACAGGTAATTCTTCGTGCGGATCCTTTACATCCAGCCAACGATAAGCCCAATTTATCGCAAATTTATCATATACCCCGATCACCGGCGTAATTCGTTCTACCTCATCTTCGGGTTGGGCCACGTAATTAAAACGGGCATAATCCATAATCGAACTAGCCGTCCCGCCCATCCTTGCTGTGAAGGTCTTCGAGCGCAACGAATCTACCGGAAAAGACGAAGAAGCTCCCATATTGTGTTTCAATCCGAACGTATGTCCCACTTCATGGGAAGATACAAAACGGATAGCACTCGCCATATAAGCATCATCGAAAGTATTCGCTCTGGCCCGGGGATCGATAGGCCCGGTCTGTACCCGCATCCAGGTATGTAACATCGTCATCACATTATGCCACCAAACGACATCGGCTTCGATAATCTCTCCCGAACGGGGGTCGACCACAGAAGGTCCCATGGCATTCGCTTGCTGCGAGGCCGCATAAGTAATCACCGAATAACGCGCATCGTCGATATCGAAATCAGGATCATCGGTCGGAGCATCCTTCGCTACAACCGCATTTTTAAAACCGGCAGCTTCAAAAGCTTCCTGCCAATCAAAAACACCGGCTTTAATCTCCTCCCTCCATTGAGCAGGAGTTGCCGGGTCGATATAAAATACAATCGGTTTGGCCGGTTCTACCAACTCGCCCCGTTTGTATTTCTCTATATCCTCCGGTTTCGGTTCCAGCCGCCAGCGATGTACAAAATCACGGGTTTCCACCGCCTGTTGTTTGTCATTGAAATAAATGTGAGGAGTCGTAAAAAATCCGACTCTCCGGTCTGCAAAACGCGGAGTCATCGGCACCTTCGGCAACAATACGATATTCGTTGTCGTTTCGACAGTCAAGGGTACCGACTCGGTACCTTCCGTAATCTGGGTTGTCAGAAAAGCTTTTACTACAATATTCTGAGGAAAAGCTTTCATTCCTCCGATCCGGGACAATTCTTTTTTCACAGAAGCTCCCAAAGAAATACTATTGTATAAATCGTTAAAGCTCTTCTCACTTCCGTCGAAAACTTTATTCACCTTGATCAAGACGGCAGAAGAATCGGACTTGAAGGCTTCTATCGGAAACTGTTCGATCACAGCTTCACGATAGTTGTCCTTCACCGAAAGGGCTATAGCATCCCCCTCGGGCACACTGACACGGGGATTCCACGTTGTCACCCACACTTTATTAAGCACTGTATCTTTATGAAAACGGATCAGCTTATCTTCGTAAGCCATCCCTTTATTTAAACCGGCATCGTTCAATTGATAAGGTACACCGGAAACTTTATTGACAATCAGGAGATCACGGTTCATCAACGAATCGTCGATCTCGAAATACCAATCCTTCTCTACCTGATGAATACGAAACATACCTTCCCGCGTCTTTGCCTTCTTCACCAACTCATCGTATTTACTTTCAGAAGTTACGACCGAATCATTTTTTACGGATTTTCTTTTATGCCATCCCCAGGCATAAGCATCGGAGACTGTTCCGGTAAAACAGAGTGCGAATAACGCTACAATTAAATTTGTTCTGGTTTTCATCATATAGTTTATTCAATATTCATCGATATTTATGCAGTTTACAATATTATCGGGATTTTTTATAAAATGAAAAAAAACCAGAATGAATCCCCCGAATAAAAGTATGAAACACGATAAAAAAGGAGTGAATTATTCAACCAAAGGTAAGCGGCAGATAAATTTCCCTTCCTTTATCTCATATTCCGGCTGAACGTCAGCATAATAACGATAAATTTCCTGAATACTCTCCATGCCGACTCCGAAAGATGCCTCCGGCATATCGGTCCGGGGATGATAGGAATTTTCTACAATCACCGCTCCAACTTCCGCATAAATATCGATATCCAAAGGATATCTATGAGTAATTTCATTGTACTTAAGTGCATTTTCGAAAATCAATTGCAGACTCATCGCCGGAATCCTCCCGTTTACCGTTGTCAAATTATCGGCCAGGTGCAGATTCAATTGTTCCCCGAAACGTATTTTTTGGAGAAAATAATAGTGGCGGATAAATTCAACCTCTTCTTCTAATTTACTCAGGTTTTCTTTCCGTTTTTCCAGCACATAACGATACACTTTCGACATTTCCAATATAAATTTCCGGGCTACTCCGGGGTCGGTAGTGATCAAGGCACTCAAAGAATTCAAAGCATTGAATAAAAAATGAGGATTGAGTTGATTTTTCAATTGTTGCAAATTCAGCCGGATGGCTTCCTGTTCGGCCTTTTGCCGTAAATCGTATTCTTTCCGCCACCGCCGTTGGGAATAAGCAAGCAAAACAATAAAAATCACGACTGTAAACACGACTATCCACAAAGCATACCGATGGAAATCGGCCATAGCTTCCTGATTATCCAATTGCACCACGTTAATGACGACCGTACATTTCTCTGTCCCCACCGTGAGCGGATAATAAATCTTATCGACAGGCAAGAGTAAAAACTGCGAAAAACCGGTAACATGGATCCGTTTATTCTCCCCGACGACCTGTTTTACCCTTCTTCTTTCAAGCGAATCGAGGAGCCGCATCCCCAGCCATTTTTCTTCGGGATGGGCGACAATTACCCCGGAGTCGTTCAGGATATAAGCATAGTTCTTCCCCGCAGGTAATAAGTTTGAAAAATAAGCATGTAAATGATCCAAAGCGATATCAATCCCCAATGCCACCTCCCCCTGCCGCCCGTATAACGTCCAGTAATAAGTGGAATCTTCGGCATACAACCCTCCATTTCTTTCCTTTGAAGGTCCGGCTTCACTCTCCCGTATACCGGAATCGGTACAAATCGTTCTTTTCCCTTCCGTTTCGAACCAAATTCGGCTCACCTTATTATCCTGTCGGATCAATAAGGCAATCAACTCTTCGAATTGTTCCTTCTGATAGCCCCGTGTCGCCAAATAATCCTGCATACTTTCAACCAGCTCTGCCGTCTTTTGGAAATCCTGCCGGATCAGTTCCGTCCGGTACTCCCCCATCTCTTCCACCACTGAATAATGCATCCGATTCACCGTCTTGTCCATCTGTACACTGACTAAGCCGATAGCTCCGGCAAATAAGATCAACAACAATATTCCGGCAACAATTCCGTTTTGCTTATAAAACATGTCTCCGCTTTTTTATTTATTCTCTAAACAAAAATAGGTATTTTCTACGGGAGATATCCTATAAAAGAAAAGGGTTATCGAAATTTTCCGGCTTTAACAGAAAAACCTAGAATTATTCTGTCGTTACTTATTCGTCTTCGGTGTTCGTGTTCGGGGACCATTGGAGCGGGAACGAGGGTCCGGTTAGGTTTTCCGAACGGCCGAGCGGTGGTGTTTGACGAACGAAGTGAGGAGTTCCGCCGGTCAGTGAAGGAAAGCCTTAACGGACCGGTCCAGGCGAACCGGTCCGATGGCACAAAACCTGGAATCGGAATAGAAAGAAAAAATAAACCTACTATAAATATGAAAAAACGGAGCATTGGAAAAAGGGGGAATTATAAACTCCTATCTGTTCACTTTATAAAATTAGCCGGCACGTCGGTCAATTCTTCATGCCGCATTTCCTTTGCCAGTATTTTCCCGTCCGGCCCCACTAAAATAATGTGAGGGATTCCCTTGATGCAATAAGTCGTAAAAATATCCGTTTTTGGAAGCAATAACAAATGATCCCAGTTACTATGATCTTCTTTGATAGCTGCCAGCCACAACTCTTTCTTCCGGTCATCCGATACGCCTAAAATGGTAAAATTTTTTCCCTTAAAAGCTTCCAATGCTTTTCTCAGCCACGGTGTTTCTTCGCGACACCAATGACAATAAGAATCCCAAAAATCCACAATAACATATTTACCTCTGAAATCACTTAATTTGATCGGATTACCCAGCGTATCCCGGCCGGTAATCTCCGGGGCGACAGCACCGATAGCACATCCCGCATAACGGTCGAGCTGAGCGTTCATCAAAGCGATATAAGGAGTCTGCTGAGCTTCCGGTCCAAAATTTTTCTGGTATTCCCTTTCCGCACCGATATTTTCTTTAGTAGAGAAATCTTTCCGTCCGAATAATTTACTGTAGTACAAATAAATTCCGAACGGATTCTCCATATTTCCGTCAACCGTTTGTCTTACCAACTGATCTTCGGCCATCTGTGCCTGCTCATAATAAGGCATAGACTCCTCTTTGATCCGGGCCATTTCCTCCCGGTCCTCCCGGTCGCGGGCAGTAAAAAACAAGGCATCCAACGAATCCAGCAATCGATCGTTTCTGACAACGGCACAGGCTTTCAGAAAATCCCGATACTTATCATTTAAGACAGACCCGGAAACTTCCCATACCACTCCTCCCTTCTTAACAGTTGCAGGTTTTACCTTCAGATTACCGGCCTCGGCAAATACCATTCCTCCTTGTCCGGGCCTGAATCCCAGAAAGAGCATTTGTTTTTTCGCACAATCTACCGTAAAAGTAAATTTACCCTCTTCAATTTCAGCCGAATCGATCGGATCGAACAACCCATAATAGGTATTCGTTATTTCCCCGAGATAGATCTTATTTTCCTTTATATCTCCGATTTCTCCTTCAATCCGCATGCGATTGGAATGGCATGCCCCTAACAGGCATGCTATTCCAATGATTAAGTTTATTATTTTCATCACTTTCATATATTAATCTTGTTTTTCCACCGTCGCTACCACCTCATCACAAAATCCTGCTTTGGTATAAAGTTTTTGTGCTGCAAGTCCACCGATATTATTCAATTTATAAACAGCAATTCCCCCATTCGGAGCCGGAATATTCCCGTCTTTAATGGCTATAGTCAACTGTATCATGGTAGCATTCGGATTCTCTGTCGTCGGAGCAGCTACTTCTGTACAATCTACCCCATCGATCGCATAATGCTCTTTCGTACCGTCGATAATCACTCCCTCAGAAGCCGTTTTCACATTAAAAGCATAAACTTTATCATCGCTGACATAGAAAAAGATATCCGAAATTCCTTTCGAATCCATATGCCAAGGCATGTAATTGTCTACCTCGGCCTTGTTTCCGGGTATCATCGCCGTAGCGTTGTATAATCCGGGATAGGCTGCTCCGGTTAATACCTGCTTTGACAGAGAGATAAAATCATACGTCCAGTCGTCATTAAAAATAAATTTATAGGTAATCAAAAAATATTCATTCTTATTTTTATCTCTCATCAACGCCCATACTTCATTCAGAGTCGAATTCATACTTCCTGAAAGTACTAATTCTACCCCTTCTCCCATTGCTTTGGGATCAAATTTCGAAAAATCGGAATTCGCCCCACCGATAAAACTAAAATACCCACCGCTTTGGTTGATCATAAAACGTCCGTGCAGGTTATCATAAAATAAGGGAGCGGCATAAAACGGATAGCCTGTCGGCTGTGCAACATAAAGTGCTGCCGAATAATCCTGAGGAGCCGACAAAAATACAATTTCCGGATTCCATACGGCTGTTTCCTCAAAACCATAGGCCCGCCCGTGTACTTTCCCATTCACCACCAGATAATCACTCCCCTGGTCCGTACAATAACCGTCGATCCCGATGTCTCCGGTCAGGTCTTCACCCGAAAAGAATTTCTCTTTCATATAAGCCTTCCGCACAAATAAATCGGGATCGAGATATACGCCTCCCGTATTATTTTTTGCAGTAACGACGACTGCCTTATAAGGTCTCGGGTTACGGGCATAAGGTTTGATCAGGATGATTTTTCGAGACTGCTCACTGAGTTTCTCTCCCTCATTGATTTGAGTATAGATCTTTTCGTATAGGGTGGTACCATCTTTCTTTAACATCGTCAGGTCGTACTCTCCACCGGTTTTACATAACATCAGGGTGCCTCCTGAATATTTACCGATAGTGGTAAAACTGGATTCTTCGATCACATAAAGACCGGTTTTATTGTCGGTCACTTTAAATTTTAAAGTAGTTTTCACCCCCGGTAAAACATCCGAGATCACCACATCCAGATTTTTTTCAAAAGACAAGGTATCGGCGACCGACTGTTCTTCATTGTATTTATACCACACATAGGAAAGATCCGATTTTTCGCCGAACTTTGTCGTCACTACCGGAGTGATGGTCAATTTCCCTCCCACTTCGATCTCCTGATAATCTTTGATCCCCTCAATTTTAATCTCATCGATATCGATATCTCCGTATCTGGATTCATCATCCACACAAGAGAACAGGATCAACAAAAATAATATTCCTATATATTTCAATTTTTTCATAGCTATCTTCTTTTTTAATTAACAACCCATAGACTAAGGTACATTCCATCCTTGCATCACTTTACCGGTTTCATCCCTGATTTCACTCCCGGTAATGATCTTATACAGTTTTCTGGCATAGGGAGTGTAATAATCTTCCTCGTAATAAATGCCATAATTACCGTTTCCACTACCATAGGTATCTTCCCAAAAATCATGTCCGGTCATTTCGATGATCATCATATGCTTTTTTTGGGAATATTCGCCGAATAATTTCTTAAACGCAGTCATATCTCCATAATAGCCTTCTCCCTCAGGCTTTTTCAACATATCGGCAATGAGCAGACGAATCTCGGACTTATCGGCATAGGCCACACCCAGATCACCGGTAGCAACCAGCCTCAACGTAAGAGTCACCGGTTTCTGTTTAATAGCCGCATCCCCCTTAATCAACCGCACAGGCATTTTATAAATAAATTCTCCGGCCGGGAACTCATAGAATTCAGGAAGTTTTTCATAATGTATACCTTCTTTGGCATCCGTTCTCTCCCCGACCACCTCGACTTTAAATTTCTGCGGCTTGGTCAATACATTTCCCAACATCTTCACATCTACGGTCGTCTCCAGAATCTGATCGGCCATCAGCAAGGAAACATACAGACTATCCCGGGTATCTGTCACAATGGAATAATAGATATCGTGCATATGCTCATCGTATACCATCCGTTCATTCTCACTACATGCTAACAGGATCACTGAAGCAAGAAGAAAAAATATCTTTTTCATAACGCTTAATTTTTAATATTCCCAAAATCGATTTCTACTGTCGGAATAGGCAAATTATACACCGCATTCACATCTTGATGAGCGATATTATTTTCAGCCCCGATAGTTTCCATTGCTTTCCGTTTATAATAGAAGAACATTTGTCCCTCACCTATAAATTCCCGGCGATATTCCTGAAAGATATAACCGGCTAAATCATCGGTCGGCGCAATACTGCTTAATCCCCGGTGATTTCTCAATTTATTGAGATAATCATAGGCAGCCTTCCCTTGAGCACATTCGGCAGCTATCAGATACAATTCGGAAATTTTAAACATCGGAATATAATTTACTCCGGTATATTTCTTCAATACGAACGAACTACCGTCGGAATACGGGGTGATCCAATAATTTCTGAACTCATTATCCAGTCCGGAACTATTAAAAATAGTCGCTTTTCCTTTTGAAGACATCGTCAATATATTAGAAGTAGAAGAAAAACTCTCGGTAAAATAAATATCGCTATTGTCTTTCAATTTCTGCACATCCAATGTGAAAATCAACTCTTTATTGAACATCGGATCGGAAGTAGTAGCAGCACTATTGGCCAATTCATAAGAAGCAGGACTTTCTCCGTCGGCTTCACCGATAATTTCCTTTGCTTCTTTCAAAGCCGCCTCTTTATCGTTTCCCCAAAGATATACCCGGGCTAAAAGTGCTGTCACCGCATAATAATTCATTCTTTGTTTCCGGTTATACAACGGATCGGAAGTATCGGAAAATTTAAATTCTTCTTTCCCTTTCATCAACTGTTTTGCAGCCAACAAATCCGTTTCTATTTTTTTCAAAACCTCTTTCACCGTCAACTGGGACTGGGCGATATTCGTAAAAACATCTATATAAGGAATAGCCAATGCGTCCAATCCTTTATTATTATTCATCGCAGCCGAAGGAGCGAATAAACGGAGTATATCGAAATGCAGAAAAGCCCGCAAAGCCAGAAATTCTCCTTTATACACATCATGTACCTCGGGTGAAGTAAAAACCCCTTTATTTTCGTCGATGAACAACATGGCCTGATTGATATTGGCTACAGCAGAAAAATGATTACTCCAAATAGAGCTAATGCGACTTTCCTCTGTTTTCTCGGTATACTTATATTCTGCTGCATTTTTGAAATTATGCTCATAACCGGAAGAAGTTGTTTTCAACGGACTGTTGTAATATTGAGCCAATACATCCAGGTAGCCGTACGTCAGATCTCTGCCGTAACTATTCGTACCGCACATCAATGCATAAACACCTACCAAAGCATCTCTGAATCCGGCTTCAGTACCGAACAGATCCTCTGCTTTCATATCCGCTTTCGGAGAAACGTCCAGCCAGTCGTTACAGCCGGTCAATGCCACAAAGAGCGAAAGAATGATCGTTTTATTTATTAATTTTTTCATAGTATTGTCCGATTAAAAAGTGATTTGAGCAGCCAGTGAAAAAGTCCTTGCAAAAGGATAGGAAGTACCTCTTTCCATCCGCACCGTGGAAGAAGTGAAAATATCGTTTCCGATAGCGGAGATTTTCAAGCGCTGAATCCCCCACTCTTTCAATTTCGCACTCCGGAAATCATAACTCACAGATAAAGCCTGAAGCTGAATATAATTTTCTTTTTCCACAAAGCGGGAAGTCGGATTAGTGACCGAAACATCGCTTACCTTTTTGAATTTTGCCACGTCTCCCGGTTCATTCCAACGGTCGTACAGAATGCGCCGGTCTCCGTTCTCGTTGGGATTTACATTCTCCACTTTGTCGACTAAGGTCTGATTGTAAATATAACCACCGTATTTATAATATAAATGCGCATTCAACTCCCAGCCTTTATACATAAACATCGTTCCGACCGTTCCATAAATTTTAGGATCGGAAGATCCCCAGGGTTTGTAATTTTTACTATCCCATTTATTCACTTTATTCCCGTTCATATCCAGGAATATTTCATCACCGGTAGCCGGATCGATTCCCAAAGATTCATTCACCCAGATGGTATTCTGCGACAACCCTTCTTTGTAACGGATCATCGGTTTGTTTTCCACTTTGGAATCCTGGTCGGCATTAAAAGCTGTCAAAGCTTTGTTGATTTTCTTCACTTTATTTTTATTGTGTGCCAGATTGAAGAAAATATCCCAGTTCAATTCCCGTTTGACATCCCGGAGTACCGTACCTTTTAAGGATAGTTCGACCCCACTGTTTTCTACTTCTCCCAAATTTTCTTTATAAGAAGAAAAACCCAAAGACGGAGCAATAGATACGTCGATCAGCACATCTTTCGATAAATCCCGGTATACATTGAAAGATCCGGTCAGACGACTATGGAAGATTTCGAAATCCAACCCTACGTTTTGTTTTTCTACCTTCTGCCATTTCAGGTTTTTATTTCCGAAAGCCTTCATAATGGCTCCCAGATAGCCGCTGTAAGAAATGGTATTGATCCGGCTATCGTTATAGGAATACATGGCCATAGCCTGGTAAGGACTAAAATTCTGGCCACCGGTTGTCCCGATAGATCCCCTGATCTTCAACAGGTTGATCACGCCCCAGTTTTTCATGAATTTTTCGTTATGGATATTATATCCGACACCGACCGACCAGAAAGTACCCCAGCGGTTGTTCGAACCGTAAATAGACGAACCGTCGCTTCGAACAGAAGCATCCAACAAGAAACGATTGTCATACGTATATCCCAGGTTACCCACAAAACCGACCAGGCGGGTCACATCGAAACTACCTCCGGGTTTCGCCCCTTCCTGATACCCCGAACCGATCGACACATGATCCATGTTCGCATTGGGAAAACCGACAACGTAGATACTGGTATTGTCATACTGTTTTTCCTGAAGGTTATACACAAACCCCAGGTTGATAAAATGTTTTTTCAGGCTCTTAAAATATGATAAGATGACGTTAATATCATAACTGAAATCATTGGAAGTCGACTGGGCATAACTCCCTTTTTTCTCTTTGTCCAAAAATTCGGTATTTTCATAGGATTTATAAACATCAGTCTTTCCATTATCCACGCTTAACGAAAGATTGGCCTTCAATTTCAATCCCTGAATAATATCGTATTCTATCGAGAAATTATTCAGAAAATTATTAGAAGTCTGCTGATTTTTAGAAGGCAATACCGCATTGTACAATTCATTATACATGGTCTTCGAGGTAATTCCCCGGTCATAATATTCATAAGAATAGAGGACCTTTTTCACATTCCCGTTTTCATCATAAGGATTATAATAGGGATTATAATAGAGGTAAGAACTAAAACTTCCGTAAGGGGAATTGACCGACTTCAAATGATCGAAGGAAGCATAATTGGAGAATTTCAGGTTTTTCAGGTTATATTGAAGCCGGATCCCTCCACCGTAATTATCCCGTTTCGAGCCTTTCATCACTCCGACTTTATTCGAATAGAAAAGATCGAAAGCATAACGGAACGATTCGTTTCCACCTTCTGCCATTACGGTATGTTTATGGCCGACCCCCAATTCCCGTACCGGAATGGACAACCAATCCACATCATTTCCTTCCTTCACCAATTTCAGAATCCGGTTATATGCATCCAACTTATCATCCGTCCATCCGGGTTTGGAAGATTTTTCATACAATCCGGAACGCACTTCGTATTCCAGTTTTTCTTCTGCATTCATCAGATTATAATCCGAAAGATCGGCTATTTCGAAGTTGGCACTACCGTTATAAGACAACTGCAATTTCCCGGCTTTGGGAAGTACCGTCTCGATCACCACAACGCCGTTAGCAGCACGTGAACCGTAAATCGCAGTAGCCGCCGCATCTTTCAGAATGGTGATATAACGTACCCGGTTGGGGTCGAGGTCGAACACCTTCTGAGCGGTTACTTCGAAACCATCCATAATAAAAGTCGGCATATTCGGATTGTTTTCATACTCGGCCTTCAAACTACTGGACCCCCGGATTTCAAAATCAGGAATGGTATTCGGGTCGCTACCCATTTCATTATTCACCACTTTAGTAAAAGAAGGATCGAGCACAGACAAGGTATTCAGGATATTTCCCGTAGAAATAGTCTTCAGTTCATCTCCGGAGAAGGTCTTGGATACACCGGTAAAGCTCTCCTTCTTCCGGGTAAAGTAACCATTGACCACCACCTCTTCCATTTCCGCCACTTCCTCGGTCAATATCACATTCAACGTTTCTTGCCCGGCATATCTGACCTCCTGTGGCTTCATGCCGACAAATGTAAACATCAATACCGTTTCTTTCCCATCCTCCGGAATGGTGATCGAATATTTTCCATCGATGTCGGTCGATACGCCTAAGGTCGTCCCTTTAATTACGACGGTCACTCCCGGTAAGACCGCCCCGCTTTTATCTTTCACCACCCCTTTCAGTACTTTCGGCCCGGCCGGTACTTCTCCTTTTGCACGAATCAGAATGATATCATTGTACAGCTCATACTCCAAATTCACTTTTTTCAATACCATATCCAACACTTCGCTCAATTCTTTGTCTTTAACCTGAACGGAAACCTGACCAGCTTCCCGCACCACACCGGAATTATACATCATTTTCATACCGGTTTGTTGTTTCACGGCATCGACAAATTTCTCCACAGAAACCTCTTTCAAGTCTAAAGTCACCAGCTTGTTTTGAGAAAAAACATGAGCCGATAAATTCAGGCTAAAAACAAAAATGAAAACAATACAACATTTGATAAACATCAAATTTTTCCTAAACCTCTTTAAAAGGCCCGGAAATCGGATCAGACGATTTTTTTTCATACCATTGTAATTTAGTTAAGTAATTAAGAAGACTTTCGAGATAACAGGATTTTATTATTATCTATTTCATAATGAATATCCTGGAGTCTTTCCAACACTTGCAGGAAAGTATTGATCGAATCATACCGTTCGAGACTACCGGTATATTTCAGCTGTTTCATTTCCTCATTCCGGAAAACCACTTCAGATCCGTACCAACGGGACAGTGTTTCCATAATTTCCTCCAGGGGCTTATCCCTGAAAACAAAAACCCCGTCTTTCCAGCCTACATATTCTTCAACTTCGACTTTACGACTGATTAATTCACCGGACCTTTCCAGGATAGCCTGTTCACCTGGCGATAAGATTACGCTTTTCTTTGTATGGGAAGTATAACGTACACAGCCTCTCACTAAGGTGGTATATTCTGCTTTATCCATGTATGAACTTATTCCGAAAGCCGTCCCCAATACGGTCACCTCTCCCTGAGAAGTAATTACCTGAAAAGGACGTCCGTCTTCGGCCACGTCGAAATAGGCTTCTCCTTCCAAATACACTTTACGTTCCCCAGCAGTGAACTGCACCGGATACTTTATTTTCGATTCTGCATTTATCCATACTTTCGTATGATCTTCCAACGTGATGTAACACTCTCCGGCTGTGGGCACAATCAATTCATTATAAGCCAATTCCTGTATTTGAGGCGTAGATCGGTAAGTAATCTTTCCCTCTGCATAACTGATCTGTGTTCCATTTTTTTCCAGTACCTGCATGGAATCCCGCTCGAGATTCACCGTCTCGCCATTTGTCAGTCGTAAAATAGCTTTGTAACTCCCGGGGCGAATCGTCTCCTGCTGTGCCGGTGGAACAACTTCTACCTCCGGTAATCCAAGATTCAGTAACCAACTCATTCCTAAAAGTAAAACCACCACTGCTGCTGCAGTAAGAATCCGGATAATCCTCTTTTTATGACGAAGCGATTTTTGTTGCCTGCTGAATTTGCCGAAAGCTTTCCGGGCATCGTATTGTTTATATTCCTCCAGCTTTTCAGCCAAAATATCTCCCTGACTCAACTGCCGAAACACATTTTCCAAATTCTGATCGTTCAACATTTCCCGAAATTCCTGCTTTTCCCTTTTCTCCAATGTCCCGGAATAATATTTTCTCAAAAGAGTAACCTGTCGGTCAAATTTATCTTTTTGCATCTTAAAAAACGTTCGATTCTTTTTGCGGGAATCCGCAAAAAGAATAATTGCCAGCTGACCAATGACAATTGACAATTACCTGGAAGCTTCGCTTCCATTAGAAAATATTAAGAAAAGAAAAATGAGAAATAGGATGAAGAAAAAAATCATTGATTATCAAACAAATAAAGAAGAAACCACAGATTGGAAAATATGTGGTCAATTGTCACGCGACAATTGTCAATTAACTAAGTGCCCGCAGGATCCAATAGCTTTTTAAACTTTATGAACTTTCAACTAATTTAATCGAACGTTTTTTCGGTTCATTCAATGATAAAATGCATGAAGCAGGATTTGGTATGACAGAAATTTCATTTTTTTTGAAAAAAATTTACCTCATCTGTAAAAAAAAACGGAAATTGACAGGATTATTAATGGAAAGTCCGGGGAGCGAATGGGCTATCGAAGATTTTCAAATAGATTAAATAAAAGAATAAAAAATAGAAAAAGTCTTAGAAAAGAGGACAGGAATTATTGGAAAAATCAAAATGTCGGAAAAATCCCCCTAAAAGGTTGATTTTTCCGACATTTTGCATTCTATTTTGAAGAAACGAACTTAATAAACAGTCTTGTCTTTGTTTTCTTTCCACAAGCTGAATTCTTCTCCAGCCGTATCCTCTTTCTCATTCAAAAAGGGAATACTCCGATCGGCCTCGGGGAGGGCAATCTCTTTATAGATCAGGGAATCATCGAATCCGGCAAGTGCTGCATCTTCTTTTGTAGAGGCATAATATACCCGGGAAGGTCTTGCCCAATAAATAGCACCAAGGCACATAGGACAAGGCTCACAACTGGCATATATCTCACATCCCCCGAGTTGAAAAGTATCTAACTTACGACAAGCCTCGCGAATCGCATTCACTTCGGCATGTGCTGTCGGGTCACAATCCGGAGTAACCGTATTGGCACAAGCTGCGATAATTTTTCCCTCCTTGACAACAACAGCGCCGAACGGCCCCCCGGTCCCCTGTTTCACATTCTCTACAGCCAAACGAATAGCTTCTCTCATAAACTTCTCTTCGTACATAACCTCTCAACTAAAATTTCATATTTCCCGTCCCCTCTCTCTTCCACCTCTAACCTCTATTCTTTTTACCTCTAGTTTATAGCTTACAGCCTTTAGCCTTTCCCTTTTTTTCCTTTCTTCTCCCCCTCATCCGGCAACTTCTTACTATACCAAAGCATAAAAATCCCCGCCAGAATAAAAGGAATACTCAAAATCTGTCCCATATTCAAGGCCATTCCAGCTTCCCAGGGTTCCTGTACTTCCTTGACGAACTCGATAATAAAGCGGGCAGAGAAGATCAGGATCAAAAAAGCGCCGAAGATAAATCCCATTTTCTTCTTAACGTTCGTTCGCCAATAAAGATACATCAAAACAAAAAAACTAAACAGGTAACAAATTGCTTCATACAATTGAGCCGGATGGCGCGGCAATTCCGGATTCGGTAGATCACTATTCATGAAGCGGAATCCCCAAGGCATATTGGTCGGTAATCCCACAATTTCAGAGTTCATTAAATTTCCTGTCCGGATAAAAAAGCCGGCTAAAGCAATCGGAATCACAGCCCGGTCTAAAATCCAGAATATAGATTTTTTGCTGACTTTCCGTGAATAATACCACAATCCGGCTATAATACCTATTGCAGCGCCATGACTGGCCAATCCCTGATAACCGGTAAACTTAAATTCGGGCGAAAACCGTACAGGCAGGATCATCTCCAGCGGATGCTGGCTATAATAAGCCCAGTCGTAAAAGATACAATGTCCCAAACGGGCACCGACTATCGTCGCGATCGCTACATACAACCACAATTTATCCAACCAGGCCATAGGCAATCCTTCGGACTTGAACATTTTCTCTTCAACCTTATAACCTAAAATAAAGGCCACAGCGAACAGCAACCCGTAATAACGAATGGAAATACCCCCCAAATTGAAGATTTCGGGACTAATATCCCAATTAATAAATAAAGACAACATACATTATGATTTTCGATTTATGATTTTTGATTTACGATTCAGACTTACCATTGAAATCTGAAATCGTAAATCCTAAATCAAAAATCAGTTTATTCATTTTTCCCGTGGCAGTTCTTATACTTCAGTCCGCTACCACATGGACAAGGATCATTCCTCCCCACTTTCGGTCCTACTTTCACCGGTTCGTGCCGCACCTGTTCACGGTTGGCGGCAGCAGCCTGAGCCTCCGAACGACTTTCCCGCAGTTTACTCAAATCGGTCCGCTTTTCTTCAGCTTCGCGTACATGCTCGGGTTCTTGCATCGGAATCTGCCCTTTCATCAGTGTAGACACCATCCCTTTATTGATCTTTTCCACCATAGTCTTAAACAAATTATAAGACTCGAATTTATAAATCAACAAAGGATCTTTCTGTTCATAAGCAGCATTCTGAACCGATTGTTTCAGATCGTCCATTTCGCGGAGATGTTCTTTCCAGGCATCATCGATATGAGCCAGAATGACCGATTTCTCGAAAGAACGCATCAAATCTTCACCATTCGTACGATAGGCCTTCTCCAGGTTGGTCACCACGCTGTACATCCGTTGACCGTCGGTAAAAGGAACGACAATATTCTTAAAGACATCTCCCCGTGTTTCGAATACATTCTTGATCACCGGATAAGCTTGCTGAGCGATATGTTCGACTTTACGCTGATAAGCCTCCCGTACGTATTGATACAACGATTCGGCCAATTCATTGGGACGGGCTTTCTGGAATTCCTCCGGATCCACTTCATAATCGACAGACAATACCCTCAATACTTCCATCCGGAAACCTTCCGGATCGTTCACCGGCTGGTATTCCGTAACGATTGCCTCACAAACATCGTAAGTATTATTTGCTACAGCCACACCGATACGTTCTCCTAACAAAGCCTGACGACGTTGTTTGTAAATCACTGTACGCTGGGAATTCATCACATCGTCATATTCCAGCAAACGCTTACGAATACCGAAGTTATTTTCTTCCACCTTCTTCTGTGCACGTTCAATAGACTTGGTAATCATGGAATGCTGAATCACATCCCCTTCCTGATGTCCCAAACGGTCCATCACCCGGATTATACGTTCCGAACTGAACAAACGCATCAGGTCGTCCTCGAGCGATACGAAGAACTGGGAAGACCCCGGGTCTCCCTGACGTCCGGCACGTCCACGTAACTGACGGTCGACACGACGGGAATCATGCCGTTCGGTACCGATAATAGCCAAACCTCCGGCCTCACGTACCTCAGGGCTCAATTTGATGTCCGTACCACGTCCTGCCATATTGGTAGCGATAGTTACCGTCTTCGATTTACCGGCTTCGGCAACGATCTCGGCTTCCCGTTGATGTAATTTCGCATTCAATACATTGTGTTTGATACCACGCAGTTTCAACATACGGCTCAGCAATTCGGACACCTCGACAGAAGTCGTTCCCACCAAAACCGGCCGGCCTAAATCTACCAAACGGACAATTTCATCGATAACCGCATTGTATTTCTCGCGTTTCGTTTTAAACACAAAATCATTGGCATCGATACGGATCACCGGACGGTTAGTCGGAATGACCACCACATCCAGTTTATAAATATCCCAGAACTCACCGGCTTCCGTCTCTGCCGTACCTGTCATACCGGCTAACTTGTGATACATACGGAAGTAGTTCTGTAAAGTAATCGTTGCAAAAGTCTGAGTGGCAGCTTCGACTTTTACATTTTCTTTCGCTTCGATAGCCTGATGCAAACCGTCCGAATAGCGGCGTCCTTCCATGATACGCCCGGTCTGCTCATCCACGATCTTCACTTTATTATCGAGTACTACATATTCTACATCCTTCTCGAACAAGGTATAGGCTTTCAACAACTGATTGACAGTATGTACCCGTTCGGATTTCATCGCATAATTCTGGATCAGTTCATCCTTCTTCGCCAATTTTTCTTTATCATCCTTCGTGTCCCGTTCGATCTCTGCAATCTCCGAGCCGATATCCGGGAGGATAAAGAATTTCGGATCTTCCCCTGCGGCTGTGATGGTATCATGTCCCTTATCGGTCAGGTCGATCGAATTCAGTTTTTCATCGATCACAAAATATAAAGGATCGGTAATCTCCGGCATTCTCCGGTTATTTTCCTGCATGTATTCGTTTTCCGTCTTGATCAGGATCGCTTTATTGCCTTCTTCACTCAAAAACTTGATCAAAGGTTTGTATTTGGGCAACCCTTTATGTGCCCTCAGTAACAATATCCCCCCTTCTTTTCTCTTTTTAGAATCATCGCTGGCCAACAACTCTTTCGCTTCCTTAAAAGTCTGCATCACAAATTCCTGTTGCATTCTCACGAGGCGCTCCACCCGGGGCTTGTATTCATCGAACATCTGATCGTCTCCTTTGGGTACAGGGCCGGAAATAATCAACGGCGTACGGGCATCGTCGATCAATACGGAATCGACCTCGTCGACAATCGCAAAATTGTGCTTACGCTGTACCAAATCCTCCGGATTGATAGCCATATTATCACGCAGATAATCGAAACCGAATTCGTTGTTCGTACCGAAAGTAATATCGGCCATATAAGCCTGCCGACGCTGGGGAGAATTGGGTTGATGCTTATCGATACAATCGACAGAAAGCCCATGGAACATATAAAGCGGTCCCATCCACTCCGAGTCACGTTTGGCCAGGTAATCGTTTACCGTCACCATATGCACACCACGTCCGCTCAAAGCATTCAGGAACACCGGAAGAGTAGCCACCAAGGTTTTCCCTTCACCGGTAGCCATCTCTGCAATTTTTCCCTGATGCAAAACAGCACCACCGATCAGCTGCACGTCATAATGCACCATATCCCAGGTCACCTCATTTCCTCCGGCAAGCCAGGAATTGAAATAAATGGCTTTGTCACCTTCTATCTCGACAAAATCGTGAGTAACCGCCAAATCCCGGTCGAACTGGGTCGCCGTCACTTCAATTTCAGTATTCTCTTTAAAACGACGGGCGGTTTCCTTCATCACAGCAAAGGCTTTAGGCATCAATCCGGTCAAAACTTCTTCTACCTTTTTGTCGATCTGTTCTTCCAGCTTATCTATACGATCGTAAATTTCCTCCCGTTCTTCGATCGAAGGCCTTTCCTCTTCCACTTTCCGTTTGAGTGCTGCAATCTCATTCTCTTCTTCTCCGATATATTCACGTACTTCCTTTTTCATATCTTCAGCAACTGCACGTAATTCATCGGCACTGATACTTTTCAGCTTCTCCCACTCTGCATTCACTTTGGCCACAATCGGCATCAGTTCTTTCATATCCCGGTCGGATTTATTTCCGAACAGGCTTTTTAAAATATCATTAAAACCCATTTAATTATAAATTGTAAATTGTAAACAGTAAAATTTTAATTGACGACACTTCGTCAACCTTTCAGAAAATTGAATTTCCTCTCGTTTATCCGAGATAGACTACCCTCGTAAATCTTAATTATAATTTGCAGATTAAACCTCAGGAGCCCTGATCTTATGGGCAATACGACATAAGGATCCGATATTGACACGGACCGTTTTATCGAAAGTAAAATCATCGGCAAGCGCCTCGACGACGGGGATTTGAAAATAATCCGGAGGCAAACCGGAACAAAAAACCTGTTCCTCTTCTTCTTCTTCCAAATAAACAGATACGACCTTTACCGTATTGGTTATGATCAATCTACACCTTTCCCCTCTCAAAGACTCTCCACAACCCTGAGCCTTTAAAGGAATCGTTACGGCACAACCGGCCATAACATACAATGCAGCGATCAAATATCTGTTCATTTCCACAAGTGACAAATATAAGGGAAAATACAAGAAGTTAAAAATGTTTCCGAAAGAAAATCAACAGATAAATGATCGGTAGCTTCCTGTGTATCCTAAAATGTAGGTTCAATTTTTTTTCATTCTATTCCGATTCCGGGTTTTGTGCCGTCAGACCGGTTCGCCCGGAACGGTCCGCCGGTCAGTGATAGAAAAAGGTAGACGACCGACAGAAGCGACCGGGTCCCCAAACACGATCACCGAAGACGGATTACTAACGAAATAAACCTACTTTTATAAGTCCTAATATGTATATAACGGCCCAAATAATACTTTTCTTATATTTGCCGGACATATGGGAATTTAATCCGTCACAAACATGAATAAAATCGTTGTAGCAATAGATTCTTTCAAGGGAAGTTTAAGTTCCCGTGAAGCCGACGAGGCAGCAGAACAAGGTATCAAAACAATCTTTCCGCAGTGTGAAGTACTGCATTTTCCGGTAGCCGACGGGGGTGAAGGCATACTGGAAATCCTGACGGATGCTTTCCACGGCCATACCGTTCCGCTTGTCGCCCATAACCCACTTATGCAAAAAATAACTACACAATACGGTATCTCGGAAGACGGCCGCACGGCATTGGTAGAAATGGCAAGGATCAGCGGCCTGCCACTGTTACCTCCCTCCCGGCGGAATCCCATGCTCACGACCTCCTATGGTCTGGGAGAAATCATTGCAGAAGCCCTGAACAAAGGATGCCGGCACTTTATTATCGGAATAGGCGGAAGTGCCACGAACGATGCCGGTTTAGGCATGTTACAAGCTTTAGGATTCCGCTTTTTCGATCACGACAATAAGCTTTTAGGAAGCGGAGGACAAATATTATCGCGAGTCGCTGCTATTGACACCACAGCGGTTCATCCGGCTCTGTCCGAAGCCAGTTTCACCATCGCCTGCGATGTCGATAATCCTTTTTACGGTCCCCGTGGGGCTACCCGGATATTCGCCGGACAGAAAGGAGCAACCCCCGAAATGACAGAGCATCTGGAAGCAGGCATGCAAGCTATAGCTGCCGTTATCGCCCAAACTACCGGAAAAGACATCGGCCGGATTCCCGGCTCCGGAGCAGCCGGAGGAGTCGGAGGAGCTTTTCTGGCTTTTACGAATGCCCGGTTAATGTCCGGGATTGACTTGATCCTAACCCATCTTCAGTTCGGTAAGCGAATCCAAAATGCCGATCTCATCATCACCGGAGAAGGAAGTGCCGATGCACAAACGACTATGGGAAAAGTAGCTTACGGCATACTTCGGGAAGCCCGTAAACAAAACATTCCGGTCCTTCTGGTAGCCGGCCATATCGCAGATACCCCTTCCTTGTATACCGCAGGATTCAGTGGCATATTTTCCATCGCCCCGGGTCCGGTGACTCTGGAAAAATCCATGCATCCCGAATTTGCCGCTACCCACCTGCAACGGCTGATCACTCAGATTTGCAAGCTATTACAAGCTTTCAGGGTTTGATCTGATTCAAAATCAAATGACAGGCAGGAGTATATACCGATCCATGATCGAATCCCTGCAATTCATAAAGGGTGACTTTGTCGTTCCCCAAAGCTTTCAGTATAACTTCAAGGTGCAAATTTTCTTCATAACGGGCTGTCATTTCCAACTGCCGGTCTCCGGTTATCATCACCAAAGGAGGTATCCCCTTACGTGCCCGATTAAGCGGTGCATAGCAATCGACAACAGGAATATCGAACGGGATATTCCGTTCCTTCCGAATCGTAAAATGAGTATTCGTCTGACCACTTACCGGGAAAAGTCCGGCCAAACGATCGGCATCTTCCCCGTACCGTGCCAGATAGGCTTTATCCAACCCCACCATCAGGGTGAGGTATCCTCCGGCAGAATGCCCGGCCACGTATACCCGGGTGGGATCTCCCCCATATTCCCCGATATGTTTCATCACCCAAGCCACAGCAGCTGCCGCATCGTCGATATAAGCCGGATGGGTAGCCCGGGGACTTAACCGGTAATTCACGCCCGCCACAGCTATTTTCCGTCCCTGAAAAACAGGCGGAATTTCCTTTCCCCCACCTTCCAATCCACCCCCGTGAAACCAGACGATCGTGGCAAAACCTTTCTGCTGCTCCGGATAATACAAATCCAGTTTACAACGTTCTTTCCGGTAAGCATCCGTATCGGAAACAGGTACATAAGAAATATCCTTCAATGTTTTATACTGTGCCCACACGGGAAGACCGATCCATATAAATAGAAAAAACAGTATGCTATTTTTTTTCACCTCTGTGCTGATTTTACTTCGCAAAAAACGACCTTATTTCTTATCTCCGAATGCCAGATCACCGGCATCTCCCAACCCCGGATCGATATAGAATTTATCGGTCAAAGCCTCATCCAGAGCAGCTGTCCATAAAGTCAACGGCTCTCCTGCCAATTCTTTTTCCACATATTCCACACCTTGCCGGCTGGCAATGACTGAAGCGATATGCGTATGGGCAGGCAAACTCCCCTGTTTCAACAATTCCCGGTAAGTGATCACCAGGGATTTACCGGTTGCCAGCATCGGATCGACCAGTAAAAGTTGTTTTCCAGTCAAATCGGGGGTATAAACCGAATCGAACCGGATTTCGATTTGTCCCTCTACCCGGCTATAAGCCCGGCGGGCAGAAACAAAGGCACTTCCTGCATGATCGAAATAATTCAGAAATCCCTGATGAAAAGGCAAGCCGGCCCTCAACACTGTAGCGATAACCACTTCTTGCCGGGGCAACATCACCGAAATCGGATTGATCGGAGTCTGGATCGTCCGGGCACTATAATCGAACGTTTTACTGATTTCATAAGCCATCACTTCCCCCACCCGTTCCAGATTACGCCGGAATCGCATGCGGTCTTGCTGAATATCGACCGCTCTGATCTCAGACAAAAAAGTATTTAAAACAGAATTCCGGGTATCAATTACATTTACCATAATCTTTTCCTTGTATTTAGCACACAAAGAAAACAAAACTTACCCCAAGGAACAAAAAATGTCCGTTCTTTTTCAAGTACGGTAATAGAAAACAATAGAAGCCTTTTCTAAAGTATGTTTCCAAAGCTTAAATCCGACCTGTGCGGGAAGAGTATCTTTGGACATTTCCAGTGATTCGATATCCAAAGCATACAAGGTAATCATATAATTATGCCACCCATGCCCATGAGGAGGATTAGGCCCTCCATAACCATAAGTACCGTAATCATTCAAACTCTGTATTGCCGAAACCGGTGCTAAATGGCCGAATGTATTCCCGGCATCCGGACGCAGTTCACCGACACTAGCCGGAATATCGAACATCAGCCAATGCCAGAACCCACCTCCGGTAGGAGCATCTTTATCGTACATGGTAATGGCAAAACTACGTGTACCTTCGGGGGCATTCACCCAGGAAAGCCCGGGAGAGATATTCTGTCCGCCACAATCCGGATGTACCTGCCGTAACGCAGCCACACCCCCGGTATCGTTGCTACGTAAAGTAAAAGTTTCTATTTTCATGACTCTTCGTTTTTATTTTCTAAACGAAAAATCACGAAAAATGTTTATCGAAGTTGGGTTGAAAATTCTTTGATCCGTTGTTCGTCGGCTTTCCGGCATATCAGAATCACATTGTCCTGTTCGGCAACAATATAATCTTTCAATCCCTGAATCAATATTTTCTTATCAGCCGAAACATGCACGACACACCCTTCACTCTCCACCATACATACCTTGCCGCCGACAACCGCATTTCTTCCATCTCCTTTCGGTAATTGTTCGTACAAAGACCCCCAGGTTCCCAGATCAGACCATCCGAAAGCTGCGGGAAAAACATAAATATTGGAAGCATGCTCCATAATGGCGTAATCGACAGAAATATGCTTACATTCGGGGAATTTTGCATCGATTGCCTGCTGTTCGTCCGAAGAATAATAAATATCGTTCAAAGAATCGAATATAGCCGCTATTTCGGGTTCATTCCGGCGGAAAGCATTTTCAACCGTCCTCACATTCCACAGAAAAATTCCGGCATTCCAATAATATCCCCCTGCCGCCAGATAAGCTTCTGCCGTTTTCAAATCCGGTTTTTCTTTAAATCCTTCCACCTCCCTGATTACTTTTGCTCCGGATTCCGCACCGTCTTCTTCCTGTTTTACTTTTATATAACCATACCCGGTTTCCGGACGGGTCGGCCACATCCCTATAGTCAGAATCCGATCCTCGCTTTTCACAAAATCTATCCCTTCACGGATCACCCGTTTAAATTCAGGCACATCCATCACGATATGATCGGCCGCCGTGACAATCAAATTCGCTTGCGGATCTTTCTTTTTAATCTTCCAGGCTGCATAGGCAATACAAGGAGCCGTATTACGCATACAGGGCTCAAGCAGTATATTGGAATCCGGGATTCCGGGTAATTGAGCTTTCACCAACTCCCGATACCGGACAGAAGTAACGACCCATATATTTTCCACCGGACAAATCCCTTCAAAACGATCTGCCGTAAGCTGCAATAAAGTATGTCCAGTCCCTAAAACATCGATAAATTGCTTCGGTCTCTCAGGAGTACTCATCGGCCAAAACCGACTTCCTACTCCACCAGCCATAATAATAATATGATTCATCGGATTCTCTATTTTAAGCTATTAATTGCGGTAAAGAAAAACTGAAAACAGAACCTAGATTTTCTTCGGATTCAAACCAAAGTTCTCCCCCGTTTTTACGGGCGAAATCCCGGCAAAGCAACAATCCTAATCCCGATCCCTCCTCACTATTGGTACCGTAAGTGGTAAAATGAGTACTATCTTTCAACAACTTATGCTGATCTTCTTTTTTTATCCCTTTGCCTGAATCGGTCACCGATACGATCACTTTCCCATCCTCTGCCTTGATCCCGACCTTGATCTCCGAATCAGGATTACTGAATTTCACTGCATTAGATATTAAATTTCTCAAAACAGATTTGATCATTTCGATATCCACATAGACAAAAAAAGACTCATGATCCGTGCGGATCAACTTGATATGTTTCACTTCGGCGACAGAGTTCATCACTTCCACCACTCCATCCGCCAGTCCACTGATATCCAATTTCTGCGGAATAACCGTCAATTTACCTAATTGACTTTTCGTCCATTTCAACAGATTATCCAGTAAGCTGAATACTTCTTCCGAAGTCTTGTTACTCATTTCAAGCATATCGAAAATATCCGGATCGATCTTATCTTTCTCCACGCTCATCATAATGGTATTCAATAACATCTTCATGGAAGCCATCGGAGAGCGCAAATCATGAGCAATCACCGAATACATTTTATCTCTCCCGGCAATGGTTTTCCTCAGCTCTTCATTTTTTTCCTCTATAATCCGCCGGGCAGCCACCAACGACAATTGGTGTTTTATTCTGACCATCAATTCTTCTTTCCGGAAAGGTTTGGATATAAAATCGCCCGCACCCAGTTTGAAGCCATTGACAATGCTTTGGGTGTCATCCAAAGCTGTCAGAAAAATAATAGGAATCTCACAGCGGTACTCTTCCGATTTCAGACGTTCAGCCACCTCGAATCCATCCATTCCGGGCATCATAACATCCAGCAATATCAAGTCGGGATTTTCATTCCGAATCACTTCCAAAGCCTCCTGCCCGTTATTCGCCACCAGAATGCCGTACCCATCCTTACTAAGCAAAGCTTTTAACAACAGTACATTGGTTTGAACATCATCAACTACAAGTAACTTAAATTCTGCCGGATTTATCTGCATCATTTATTTTGTTTATACAACTTTTAAATTTTGTCCAAAATTACAAATATTCCCGATTTTTCTCTCCATTCAGGAAATTGTTTTTCTATTCAACCCGAATATACAACAATCTTGTCAAAATTTATAACTGAAAAAAAAAGAGGAATGTATTGATTATGAATCTCCTTTACTGAAATGGAGTGACCACAAGCCTGTGATAAGTAAACTTACATTTGTAATACAATGAAATAATATGTATCTTCGTTACATTTAAAATTGCAATTCAGCATGGAAGAATCGAATGATAACATAAAGAAAACCATTCTGGTCGCCGAGGATGTCGAAAGTAATTTTTTATTACTAAAAGCCTTACTCGGTAAGACTTACAACCTTTTACACGCTTACAATGGTTCAGAAGCGGTCGAAATGTTCGATAACAATCAGCCGGATCTTATCCTGATGGATGTAAAAATGCCGGTAATGGATGGACTCGAAGCGACACGGATCATTCGACAAAAATCGACTGAAATACCGATCATCGCCCTCACCGCTTTTGCTTTCGATCAGGACAGGATCAGAGTCATGGAAGCCGGATGTAATGATTTTCTAACTAAACCACTCTCTCCACCTCTTCTTAAAGAAACGATCATCAAATATCTCAAATAAGCATGCAGCCTTTCTTTACAGAATTTTTTTTCTGGTTCTGTACAGCTATTGTATTCTATACTTATCTGGGATACGGTTTAATCTTGTATGTTCTGGTACATATCAAAACTATTTTTTATCCAGCTCCGGTCTTGAATTGGGAAGGAGACCTTCCTTCAATTACAGTATTAATAGCTGCCTATAATGAAGAAAAAGTAGTTGAAGAAAAAATGGCCAATTGCCGGGCTCTGAATTATCCTCAGGGGAAATTGCAGGTCGTTTGGATTACGGATGGCAGCAACGATCATACAAACGAAAAATTAGCCCGATACCCCGAAGTAAAAGTATTGTATCGACCACAAAGACAAGGTAAAACAGCAGCTCTTAACCGGGCTGTTCCTTTGATCGATACTCCCTATATCGTTTTTACAGATGCCAATACGATATTGAATACCGAAGCGATACTCGAGATCGTACAGTGTTTCGGTTCTGAGAAGACCGGTGGTGTAGCAGGTGAAAAACGGATTTCAGTAAAAGATAAGGACAATGCTACAGCCGGTGGAGAAGGATTTTACTGGAAATACGAATCCAGGCTTAAAGCCTGGGATTCCCAGCTTTATTCCACAGTCGGTGCTGCCGGAGAACTGTTCGCCATTCGCAGAGAACTATTCGAACCGATGCCCCCGGATACTTTACTGGATGATTTCATCCTATCCATGCGTATTGCCGAAAAAGGGTATAAAATTGCTTATTGCGATAGAGCCTATGCGCTAGAAGACAGTTCTGCCGATATAAAGAACGAGGAAAAACGTAAAATCCGGATAGCTGCAGGAGGGCTCCAATCCATCGGCAGACTACGGCACCTCCTGATTCCGAATCCTTTCCATTTAGGATTGCTCCGTTTTCAATACATCTCCCATCGGGTACTGCGCTGGTCCGTAACCCCGGTAGTGCTCTTTTTATTAATTCCTCTGAATTTACTACTAGCTTTCTGGCCAGGATTCTCTACCTCGTATTTTATCCTGTTTCTGTTGCAAGGGCTGTTTTATTCTATGGCCTTTATCGGTCATCATGCAACGAAAGAATATTGAAATCAAAGGCTTGTTTATCCCCTATTATTCTGTTTTTATGAATCTAAATGTACAGAAAGCCTTCTTTTATCTGAAAAGCCATAAGGGCCAAGGTACCTGGGAAAAAGCGGAACGGCGCATCGGCTAATCACATATTTCATCTCATCATAAAAGGAATGATAAATAAAAAATGTACATTTGTCCACATCAGTATTTTCTTAGTGTATATACATTCATATCGGAGTATCTATGGTAAACTATGAACTCTATTCAAAAAAAGAACTAATTCACAGAATTGAAGAATTGGAAGATCAGATCCTCCGGCAGTATACACAAGCCACTCCCATCATTGCATTGACCGCATTTGCTTTCGATTCGGATAAGGATGCAGCCTTAAATGCAGGCTGCAATGATTTTCCGACCAAACCGATTTCAGCAGAAAAACTTCGCTCAACCTTAAAAAAATATATCTGAATATGCTAAAATGGTATCTGGGTTTTCTATTACTCCTGTCTGTCTCAGCAAATATTTATGCCAATCCTGCCAACGAAGAAATAAAAATCAGGATCACAGACGAGAACCAAAAACCCATTTTTGGAGTATACTTTATTTTAAAAAAACAATTTACACTTTTAGCTACTTCCGATATGGAAGGGGAAGGAACTTTCCCGGTCAATTCTTTACAACCTTCCGATACCATTGTATTCCAAGGCATAGGATATGCAACGGTCCAATACAGTTTACAGGAACTGAAAAGGCATCCGGCCTTCACTATGCAGGAGCTGCAATACAACCTACAGGAGGCGACAGCCACGGGCATATCTCCGAAAGAAATCTTAAAGAAAGCCATCGAAAAATTACAAAAAATAAAAGCAGGACGTTTACCCGTTTGCCGTTATTACGGACCGGCACAATATGAAAAGATCACCGTCTGCCGGGATACGACAGTCGAATACCGGAGAGAATTCGGTTTTTACTTCACTTCAGGCAACATAAAAGCTAAAAATACCTGGGATGAAACTTACCGTTCTTATCTGGTACCCCAGTATATCGCCCGTAGTCTTAATCTGACCAATAACGGAAGCGATACCCTGTCACCGATGTTTCTGACTTACGAAGATATCCGGTTCGATGTAGGTACCCGGAAAATTTTCACCCTTCTCCGGGCGATCCAACTCTTCGGTCCCCTTTTCGACGGAATCGACTCTTACGATATCCGGGCCATAGACACCGAAGATCCGGATTATACCTTTACCTTCCAGACCCGCCGTTCGGCCTATCCCGAACGTACCCGGATTTCATGTAAAGGTACGCTGATTATCGACAGAGAAAACTATTATGTAAAAAACATGACCTTCGATTATATCGATTATCAACTATTAAGACAAACTTTATTAACCAACCGGAGAAAAACCAGTTCACCTTTTTCGACCCATGCCCAACTCACCTTCGTTTATGATAGTTGCGGACAAAACTATATCTCTTCCTGCCATCAACAAACCACCTGGAAATACAACCTGGGAAAAGATTTTATCCTGATCGAACAACCTTCCCGGCACCAACCCGGTATCAATCGCCTGATCGAAAAGGAAGCTTTCCACCTGTTCGGCCAGAATAAGATAAAAACAGCCTATCAGACAGACCCTGTCCTGGTCAAAATTCATTTAGCTCAACGCTATCCGACCGGAAAATATGATTCCGCCTTTTTTCACCGCCTGCCTCCCCTTCTGGATTCCCGGAAAGCAGTCGGTGACCTGAATCACTATATGCAGCTGGAAACGCAATTCAGGATGAACGATGGGAAAACCTATTATCCGGATAATTATATACTTACAAATAAAATCGACAAACTCGGACAAAAAAACTATCGTCAGAATCTGGAAAAAGCCCGCAAAGAATTGTTTTTACTCTTCGGTGACAGTAGAAAATACCCCTGCCCTAGTATTCCCAGTCCTTAAAAAAATGAACCTCCGTCCGGATCGGTACCGACAACGAAGGTTCACTATTATTCATTCAAATTTACAGATCACCAGTCAAGCTGAGCCGCTTCCGAATACATTTCTACCATACAGGCATTATTCAGCAACCATTTGTGTTCGTCTTTGTGATTACCCGACCAATCTCCATTCAACAGTCCATGTTCATCCCGGGTCTCTTTCCAGGCATAATCTGTATTTTCCATCATCGCCTTTACATATACCGGATTTTTATCCACTTCATACAAAGCTTTTAATCCCCGGAACAGGATCACATTGAACCAAGGCGAACTGGTATAAAACATCGCTTCTCCCCCCTGAACAGGCTGCATTTTCCGAAAATATCCGTGAGCTCCTTTTGCCGTCGCCTGAGCATCTTTCAAATAGGTGCTGTCACCGGTCGCCTGGAACAATAACACGCCGGCCTGAATCATTTGCCCGCTATTATAGGTATATTTCTGCTTAGCTATATTCCCTTCCAGATTAATATTATCCCAATACACACCATCCGAGGGATCGCACAAATTTTCTTTGGTCCATCGATAAGTCTTCTTGGCCAGATCGAGATAATCAGGATCGGAAGTCAGGTTATACAATTTCATACATAAAACCGTAGCAGGTGCATTCGAACAGGTGTTCTTAGACAATTTCTTCTGTTCACACCAATAAATCCCTCCTCCTAATACTTCATCCCAGCCGCTGTAAATATACCGGTGTAGCTCTTTCGCTCTTTCCAAAACCGCCGGATCTTTCGTCAAAGCATAATAATCACAAAGGTCGATAGCCAACCAGTCATTATCATCATAATAACGGTCACTATACCCGAATTGCATCGGATAAGACTGGTAACAATAGGGTTCCCGTTTACCGTCCCAGTATTTCTCCAACCCAGGTAGTATACGATTTTCCAACAATTGTTTATATTTTTCATCTCCTGTGGTCTTATACAGCGAAACACAACCGGATACCATACCGGAATACGGCCAAAGATAAGAGACTCTTTGATTGGTTTTCTGCTGTGCATTATCGGCCAGATAGGTCGCTCGTTCGTTTTCTTTCGGAGGATAATTCTCCAGCAATAACCCATATTCTTTCACTTCATAAAGAGCCAGCACCTGATTCAATAACGAATCGGCACGTACAACATTAATATTCACCTTCGAATTTTGTTCAGAGGTACAGGCCACACAACACATCCATGCCTCTAACAGGAATAAAGCACATGTTCTCATTCAAAAAATATTTTCAGATTATTAATTCAGCGCAAATATATCACACTTTCTCCGGGTATCGATCATCAGCTTCTTCTTTTTACAGCAGGTACTTCAAAAAAATCTCCGTCAGAACACAAAAAAGTGTTGGGAAAGACTTCCCGTGCTTCAGCCAAAAGTTCCGAGCATTCCGTATAACGGGCCGAAAAATGACCCAATAATAATTTTCCGACTCCGGCTAACTCAGCAATACGGGCTGCTTGCCCCGTAGTGCTGTGATAACTTTCTTTCGCTAAAACAGCATCAGCATTCATATAGGTCGCTTCGTGATAGAGTAAATCCACCCCCCTGACATAATCGGCAAAACGTTCCCGAAACAAAGTATCTGTCATATAAGCGAAGGAACGGGCCGGTGGCGGTGCTACCGTCAAAAGTTCGTTAGCCACAATCTCCCCCTCCGGAGTTATAAAATCTTCCCCCCGTTTCAGGTATTGCATAAATGCTATCGGTACGTTCCAGGCAGCAGTCCGATCTTTCAGGATAGTCCTTTCGCGTTCTTTTTCCCGGAAAAGAAACCCACTAACGGGTGTGTCATAATGATGTTTCAACGGGAAAGCCGTCACAGTAACCACTTTATCTTCATAAATCACCTCTTCGCGGCGGGATAAGGCATGAAAAAACAAAGGAAAAGTGAAACGGCTATGCAAGATTTTCATCTGGCACCCGAACAGTTCCTGTAAACGCGGTTCTGCATAAATGTGCATTTCTCCCCGTCTGCCTTGTAAAGAAAGAGTGGATAAAAAACCGATCAATCCAAAAAAATGATCTCCATGGAGATGAGAAATAAAGATGTGATTGATCTTATTATAAGGCACATGAAAACGCCTGAGCTGATGTTGGGTAGCTTCGGCACAATCGATAAGAAAATACCGCCCAAGTACATGAAGTACCTGAGCGGCAGAGTTTCTATTGGAAGTAGGAATGGATGACCCGCTTCCCAATATTGTTAATTCAAACTTCATTTCCGATCTGCAATTTCAGGTTGAGATTTCGTTTGCAAGTTACGAAGACTTTTCCAAATGCATCTCATCTGAAATCCAGAATCTGAAATCTGAGATTAATCTTTGTTCTCTTCTTTAGCAGCAGCTGCATCGGCAGTCATCTGTTCTTTCAAAGCAGCTAACTCGGTGATATCTCCCAAAGTGGTTTTTTCCAATTTTTCTTTCACCTGTTTAACCGCTTTTTTAGTAGATTTCTCTTCAGCGTTCTTCTTTGCTTTCTCTTCTGATTTCTGAGCATCTTCGAATACACGTGAATGAGAAACGATGATCCGTTTAGCGGCCTTGTTGAATTCGATCACTTTGAATTCCAATTTTTCATCCACTTTAGCCTGACTTCCGTCTTCTTTCACTAAGTGGCGGGGAGTAGCGAATCCTTCAACACCATAAGGTAATGCAACTACAGCACCCTTATCGAAAATTTCGGTAATCGTACCTTCGTGTACGGAATCAACGGTGAAGATCGTTTCGAATACATCCCATGGGTTTTCTTCCAATTGTTTGTGACCTAAGCTCAAGCGACGGTTTTCTTTATCGATTTCCAATACAACTACTTCAATCGGAGCACCGATCTGAGTAAATTCTGCCGGATGTTTTACTTTCTTCGTCCAGGACAGATCGGAGATATGAATCAATCCGTCAACCCCTTCTTCGATTTCTACAAATACACCGAAGTTCGTGAAGTTGCGTACAGTAGCGGTATGTTTGGTACCTACACCGTATTTCTCTTCAATATTTTGCCATGGATCGGACTTCAGCTGTTTGATACCCAAAGACATTTTCCGTTCGTCACGGTCCAGGGTCAATACAACTGCTTCTACTTCATCTCCCACTTTCATGAAATCCTGAGCAGAACGCAGGTGCTGAGACCATGACATTTCAGAAACGTGGATCAGCCCTTCAACACCCGGAGCAATTTCGACAAATGCACCGTAATCAGCCATAACCACTACTTTACCTTTTACAGTATCCCCCACTTTCAGGTCAGCACTCAGAGCATCCCAAGGATGTGGAGTCAATTGTTTCAGACCTAAAGCGATACGTTTCTTCTCATCATCGAAGTCCAGAATAACCACGTTCAGTTTCTGATCGAGCGTCACAATTTCGTTCGGATGATTTACACGGCCCCATGACAGGTCGGTGATGTGGATCAATCCGTCTACGCCACCGAGGTCGATGAATACACCGTAAGAAGTGATATTTTTAACAGTTCCTTCAAGTACCTGTCCTTTTTCCAGTTTAGAAATAATGTCTTTCTTCTGCTGTTCGAGTTCAGCTTCGATAAGAGCTTTGTGTGATACAACAACGTTTTTGAATTCCTGGTTGATTTTAACCACTTTGAATTCCATTGTTTTACCGACATATACATCGTAATCACGGATCGGTTTAACGTCGATCTGAGAGCCCGGTAAGAAGGCTTCGATACCGAATACGTCAACGATCATACCGCCCTTGGTACGACATTTAACAAAACCTTTGATGATTTCGTCTTTTTCCAACGCTTCGTTCACACGATCCCAGCTGCGCAGAGCACGAGCCTGTTTGTGTGAAAGGGTCAACTGACCTTTTTTGTCTTCCTGAGTTTCTACATAAACTTCTACTTTATCTCCCACTTTCAGTTCCGGATTGTAACGGAATTCGTTCAATGAGATGATACCGTCAGATTTGTAGCCGATGTTCACCACAACCTCTCTTTTGTTCATAGAGATTACGGTTCCTTCAACAACTTCTTTCTCTCCTACTTTAGAAAGAGTTTCTGCGTATTTTTGAGTTAACGCATCTTTTTCGGATGCCGGTACCACGGCGTCGTTTTCATAGGCATCCCAATCAAAATTTTCTTCCGGCTCAGCGGTTGTTACCGGAGCTACTTTCTTTGCGGCTTTTTCTGCAGCTTCCACCTGCATCTCTTTTTGTTCTTCTGACATAAATTTAATTGTTTCCTATCTAATGAGTTAGACATTATTTTGAATACGGCCGCAAAGGTAAGAATAATAATCTGTTTTACAATTAATTATTTTATAAAAAAACGATCAAAAATCTCCTTGCTCCCCAAGTAAATCAGGACGCAATGTTTTCGTCCGTTCATAAGCGACCTTCTCCTGCCATTCCCGTATTTTAGCATGATTACCGGACAGCAGGATATCAGGAACCCGCCAACCGTTGAATTCCGCAGGACGAGTATATACAGGAGGCGCTAATAGATCATCCTGAAAAGAATCACTCAAAGCCGAACTCTCATCGTTCATCGCCCCGGGAATCAGCCTTACGATCGCATCCGTCATAATGCAGGCAGGCAATTCTCCTCCCGTCAGGACATAATCCCCCACCGATATTTCCCTGGTCACGAGATAATCCCGTATACGCTGGTCGATCCCTTTATAGTGACCGCACAAAATCATGATGTTCTCCTTCAAAGACAATTCGTTCGCCATTTTCTGATTAAAGGTCGGAGCATCCGGAGCTGTATAGATAATCTCATCATACTGCCTCTGTGAAGTCAGCTCGTTAATACAATCGAATACCGGTTGAATCATCATCACCAACCCCGCTTCTCCTCCGAAAGGGTAATCGTCTACCTTCCGGAACTTATCTTTCGACCAATCCCGGATATTGTGAATATGAATCTCTACAATTCCCTTATCCTGCGCCCGCTTGATAATCGAATGGTTCAACGGACTCACCAGTAATTCAGGCACCACACTTAATATATCGATACGCATAACTTCTTTTATGATGGATTTAAATTGCAAAGTTAGATATAAAAAGTGAAAATCACACGGCTCTTTCGTTTAAGTCGCAACTAATTCAAATAATATCTCTCATTCCCATAACGTCTTTCCAATTCACAGCAGGATAATTCACTAACAATTCTTTATCCATAATTTTATCCAGATTCTTCACACTTTCACCCACTGCGATCAATTTCATACAAACACTATCCAATAAAATAACACCATTTTCAGTATCCAAAAAATCATGAACAGAAGTAATACCACTTACCCGCTTCAGTAAAATCTCCAATGTTTTCTCTAACAACTGTATGGTCTCTCTGACCAATTCCTTATCATACATAGAGTCCCTCCTTTTCTATCCGTTTATGTAGCGCAGCATTCATGTGCTCCCTTAGGCGGACAATATCCACAGAACATCCTAACAACCTCTCCAATTCATTCTTTAAATGCGATAAAGCAAACAATCCCACTGTTTTTCCCTCAAAAAACACATCCACATCACTATCCGAAGTCTGCTCCCCACGTGCTACAGAGCCAAATATTCCCAAACGTGAAATTCCATAACGATCTCCTTCTGTCATTTTAAAATATCTCAAAATCGCTATTATTTCCTGTGTTGTTTTCATATCTGAATGATTTACACAAAAATAGGACATTTGTACGAATCCATCAAGTAAAAATTATCATTTTCTTAAAACTAAGACATTAAATTCAATTTTCCAGTCAAGACACACTCCTACCGCCCCCGAAGGGGCACGTCCTGAGTCTCCCGGGATCTGTCCTAAAGTCGCCCCCTAAGTCAATTCTTCTAAAATG
>ENA-UEPJ01000271-UEPJ01000271.1-human-gut-metagenome-genome-assembly--contig:-NODE-271-length-71715-cov-10.686940_pt1 | contig 71715 bp, 67 predicted proteins | sample MGYA00242890_ERZ507896 | MGnify/ENA primary metagenome ERZ507896 (study PRJEB26167, sample SAMN06115508) | human gut metagenome | host: Homo sapiens | place: China:Qinghai | collected 2015-08-20...
CTCCCACTTTGAGGGCCGACTTCCCCCGGCCGGGGGAAGATGTCGCGCAGCGACAAAAGGGGGAATCTGGCATCGCGTAGCGATGACTGAGAGGGCGAGGATGCTGCCCGCAAACACATCTATTATTCAGTTCTGGTCGTGGCTTCTGCCCGCAAGGCTGCACACCACGCCGCAGACAAGGCTTGCGGTGATGCCCGCAGAAGCAGCAGTCAGCCCGCCGGTCAGGATACCGACAGCGCCCTTTTCCGCCACGGCGGTGCGCACCCCTTTTGCCAGCAGATGCCCGAAGCCCAGCAGGGGCACGCTCGCCCCCGCACCGGCAAACTCTGCCAGCGGCGCATACAGCCCCACTGCCGAGAGCACCACCCCCGCCACCACATAGCCGGTCAGGATACGTGCCGGGGTCAGCTTTGTCAGGTCGATGAACAGCTGCCCCACCGCGCAGATGGCGCCGCCCACTAAAAACGCCCACAGATAGTTCATTTCAGCTCTCCTTTTCCGGCGCGGTCAGCTCTACCAAATGTGCCACCGCCGGGATGCTCTCCTTCTGCAAAAAGGTGGTCTGGCTCATCAGCGCCCCGGTGGCGATAAACAGCACCCGGCGGCTGCCGCGGCGCAGCAGCTTTGGCAGGATATGCGCGCAGAGTACGGCGGCGCAGCAGCCCGCGCCCGAACCGCCGCTTTTTACCCGCTGCTCCCCGGCATCGTACAGCAGACAGCCGCAGTCTGCGTGGTTTTTCAGCAGCAGACCCTCTGCTGCCAGCAGCTCCCGCAGCATCTGACTGCCCACCAGCCCAAGGTCGCCGGTATAGATGCAGTCGAAATCCCGCAGCTCTGCATGGGTGTCGGCAAGATACTGCAGCAGCGTAGCGGCGGCTGCCGGTGCCATGGCTGCGCCCATGTTGTTGATATCCTTAATGTTATAGTCCTGCACCCGCCCAAAGGTGGCGGCGGCAATGCCCACCCCCTGCCCTGCCGGGCGCAGCAGACAGCACCCGGCGGCGGTAGCCGTCCACTGGGCGGTAGGGGTGCGCACCGCGCCGTAGCTCAGTGGGGTGCGGAACTGACGCTCTGCCGCGCAGAAATGACTGGAAGTCATGGCCAGCAGGTTCTGCGCCGCCCCGCTGCTGCACAGCGCCGCGCCCAGCGCCAGCGCCTCCGCCATGGTGCTGCACGCCCCGAACAGCCCCGCAAAGGGCACGCCCAGTTCCCGCAGCGCGTAGCCGGAGGCGGTGCACTGCGCCTGCAGATCTCCCGCCAGCGCAAGGTCCACCTGCTCTGCGGGCAAGCCAGCCTTTTGCAGGCAGAGCCGCGCCGCCCGCAGCTGCAACTGCTTTTCGGCGGCTTCCCAGCTGCACTGTCCCAGCCGATTGTCGGTGGTCAGTTCGTCAAAGCCCGCTGCCAGCGGGCCCTCGCTCTCTTTTTTGCCGCCCGCCGCCGCCTGTGCGGCGATGACCGGCGGGGTATGGAACAACAGGGTATCGCCCCGGCGCTCTGTCATAAAAAATTTCTCCTTTTCTGCAAAAAATGCCCCGGAACGTGCTATACTGGTGCTGTGGCACTGCAATATCCGGCGGGGCTGTTCCGTATTATAAGGCAGAAGCCCCCAGCAGCCACAGCACCACACCGTACACCACCGCCGCCAGCGTGCCGTACACGATGACCGGCCCGGCGATGAGGAACATCTTGGCTCCCGTGCCCGGTACACGGCCCTCGGCCTTGAACTCGATGGCCGCACTGACCACCGCGTTGGCAAAGCCGGTGATGGGCACCAGCGACCCCGCCCCGGCCTTTGCCGCCAGCTTCTGGTACCAGCCCAGCGTGGTCAGCACCGCCGAGAGCAAGATCAGGGTGCAGCTGGTCAGGGTGCCCGCCGCTTCGGCGTCCGCGCCCTGCCGCAGAAACAGCTGCCGCAGCCCTTCGCCCAGCAGGCAGATGCCGCCGCCCACGCAGAACGCCCAAAGGCAGTCTGCCAAAAGCGGCGAATGCGGCCCGGCCTTCTGCACCCGGCGTGCGTATTCCTGCGCTGTCATCTTCATCTTCCCGCGCCCCCTTTTGCGGATAGTCTGCCCGGGGCGGCGGGCACTTATCCTTTTTTGTGAAAGAAGGTAGGTTCTATGTATTCTTCCCACCACCATAAACATCATGCCCGGCGTCTGCTCTGCCTGACGGCGCTGCTCTGCTTTGCGGCGGGCGGCACCGCCTACGCCTGCACCCGCAAGGCCGCCGTGCCGCAGCTGCCGCAGCTGCCCGCCGAAAGCCTTGAACAGCCCGCCGAGAACGGCGCGCAGCAGAGCACCCTTACCGCCGCACAGGCGCAGGCCATTTTGGATGACCCCCGCATGATCCTTGTCAGCCGCGCCCACCCGATAACGGAGGACTACCCCGTCGAGACCAAGGAATGCGGCTCGGCCACCGCCATCAACAAGACTTTGCAGACCGAAGCTGCCGATGCCTTTCTTGCCATGCAGGCCGCTGCCGCCAAGGACGGCGTGGATGTGCGGATGCAGAGCGGCTACCGCAGCGTCAGCTACCAGAAAAAGCTGTACAACGACAAGACCCAGTATTACCGCAACAAGGGTCTGAGCGAAGCCGCCGCCCGGGAAAAGGCCGCTACCATCGTCAATCCGCCGGGCTGCTCGGAGCACAACTGCGGCCTTGCCGCCGACCTGAACAGCCCGGAGCACACCACCCTTGACACCGGCTTTGCCGACACCGCCGCCTTCCGCTGGCTGTGCGAGAACGCGGAACAGTACGGCTTTATCCTGCGCTACCCCAAGGAAGCCGAAAGCGTGACCGGCATCACTTACGAGCCGTGGCACTGGCGCTATGTGGGCGCGGAAAACGCCGCCCTGCTCAACCAGAGCGGCCTGTGTCTGGAGGACGCCATCGCCGTTTTGCAGCGCATTGCCGCCGGGGAGACCGTGACCGGTTAAAATCCGATGAAAACTGCCGGAAAACCCTGTGGGGTGCGTTGCAATTTACCTGCTGTTATGGTAAGATAAGTACAGTCTGCCCCGGCGCGCGATACCGCCCCGGGATGTGACAAACGAATTCAACAAAAGAAGGAATATTTTATGATAAACCGCACAAAACTCTCTGTGATCGCCGTCAGCGCCGTGCTGGCTGTTGCCCTGACCGGCTGCGGCGGCAGCGCTTCTTCCGCACCGTCCTCCGTGTCCAGCGCCTCCGCCTCTGCACCGGCTTCGAGCACTGCCGCCCCGGCGGCGGATACCGCTGAAAACGGCACCGCCGATCTGGACAGCGCTGTGGAGACCCTGCTGGCTGCGAACCCCATCTCCAACCAGTTCGAGATCGCTGCCATGAACATCGAGTACGACTTTGGCCTGAAGGCTGAGGATGTGGCCGCCTACAAGGGCGTGAAGAGCAACGACAACGGCGACGCCGGCCTTGTGCTGGTGGTGGAAGCCGCTTCCGGCAAGGCACAGGACGTGGTGACCGCGCTGGAGAGTTACAAGCAGGATCAGGTGGCTTTCTACGGCAACTACGCCGAGTTTGCACAGGCACAGAGCAACGTGGAAAACGCCATCATCTCCTCCAAGGGCGACCGTGTGGTCATGGTGATCGCCTCCAACGAGTGCTCCGCAGACCTGAACAGCGCTGTGGACAGCGCCCTGAACAGCTGAATCTGATCTTCTGAGCCGGTGCCATCTGCGGCATCGGCTTTTTTCAGTAGAACGCCCCTGATGAGGGGTATTTCTGCTGAAGCTGCGCCCGCATCCGTCATGCCGCCTTCCCCCGGCCGGGGGAAGGCTGGACTCCCCTTCATCCTGTGTAAAAAAGGAGGCTGACCCCTTGGTTTTCAGCACCATCATCTTCCTGTTCCGTTTTCTGCCCATCACGCTGGCGCTGTACTATCTTGCCCCCGCAAAACTCAAGAACACCGTGCTGTTTTTATGCAGTCTGGTGTTCTACTGCTGGGGCGAGGTGCGCTTTTTCCCGGTCATGGTGGCGCTTATCCTCATCAACTACCTCAGCGGCCTTGCCATCGAACACTTTGATGCAAAGCCCGCGCTGCGCCGCTTTTTTCTGCTGGTGGCGCTTGTCGGCAGCTTGGGGATGTTGTTCTACTTCAAGTACGCAAACTTTGTGCTGCGCAGCGCAAACGCCCTGCTGGGCACCGCCTTTGCCGAGATACAAGGCATCGGCACTTTGCCGCTGGGCATCAGCTTTTACACCTTCCAGACCCTTTCCTACTCCATCGACGTCTACCGCCGGGATGTAAAAGCCGAGCGCAACATCATTGATTTCGGCGCTTATGTGGTCATGTTCCCGCAGCTCATCGCGGGGCCTATCGTCAAGTACCGGGACGTCTCCGACCAGCTGCACGTCTACAAGCACCGCTATAACCTCAAGCAGATTGAAGAGGGCATGACCCTGTTCACCTTCGGTCTTGCCAAAAAGGTGCTGCTGGCGGACGCCGTGGGCGCATTGTGGACGGACATCATCGGAGTGGCTGACAGCCCCTCCACTACCTTTGTGGGTCTGGCAAATGCTTCCACCCCGCTGGTGTGGCTGGGCATCATCGCCTACAGTTTGCAGCTGTACTTCGATTTTTCCGGCTACTCCCTGATGGGCATCGGCATGGGCAAGATGCTGGGCTTCGACTTCCCCGCAAACTTCAACTACCCCTATATCTCCGCTTCCATCACCGAGTTCTGGCGGCGCTGGCACATGACCCTGTCCGGCTGGTTCCGCGAGTATGTGTATATCCCGTTGGGCGGCAACCGCAAGGGGCTCAAGCGGCAGATCTTGAACCTGTTCATCGTGGAGCTGCTCACCGGCATCTGGCACGGCGCGAACTGGAACTTTATCTGCTGGGGTCTTTACTACTTTGTGCTGCTGGCGGCTGAAAAGCTGTTCCTGCTGCCCTACCTGAAAAAAGGCAGGGTGTGGCCGCATTTCTACACCCTGTTCCTCGTGGTGGTAGGCTGGGCGATGTTTGTGGGCAACGACACTGGCGTATCCTTCGGGCTGCTGTTCCAAAAGCTCTTTGTCCCCTCCGGCGGGGTGTCGCCGCTGTATTTCCTGCGGAACTACGGCGTGCTGCTGGCGGTAAGCGTGGTGTGCTGCACCCCGCTGATCGAAAAGCTGTGGGATGTGCTGCGCAAGAACGTAGTCACCCGCTGCGCCGCCATCCTGACGCTGCTGGTGGTCTCCACCGCCTATGTGGTGGGCAGCACCAACAGCCCGTTCCTGTACTTTAACTTTTAAGGAGGCGGTAAGATGTCCAAACACGAAAAAAAGGCCACCTCCCTTTTGCGCTATCCGGTGCTGGTGGTGTTCAGCCTGTTCTTCATCGGGCTGTTCGCGCTGGATATGGTCACCCCGGACCGCAGTTACAGCGAGCTGGAAAACACCACCCTCAGCCAGCGCCCGGCGCTGACCCAGTTCACCGCCAAGGGGCTGAACAGCTACTTTACCGCCTACACCAAATACGTCAAGGATCAGGTGGCAGGGCGCGATGAGTGGATCAGCCTGCAGAGCGTGGTGGAGACCACCCTGCTGCAAAAGCAGCAGAGCGGCGGCATTCTGCTGGGCAAGGAGCACATGATGTTCCCCCGCACCTACGGGCTGCTTTCCAGCGAGGAGCGCACCCTGCCCAAGAACACCGCCGCGCTCACCAGCCTGTGCCAGCGCTACCCGGGCAAGGTGAATGTGCTGCTGGCACCCGCTGCCAGCGATATCTACAAGGAGAACGTACCCGCAAACGCCCCCCTGCTGGACGAGGACGGCTATCTTGACCAGCTTTCCGCTGCGGTGCAGGCTGCAGGCGGCAGCTTTGTGGACGTGCGCCAGACCCTTGCCGCCCACAAGAGCGAGTATATCTACTACCGCACCGACCACCACTGGACGAGCCTTGGCGCCTACTACGCATACAGCCAGCTGTGCGATGCCCTTGGCCTTGCCCCCTTTGATACCGCCGCCCACACCGCCCTGACTGCCGACGGCTTTTACGGCACTCACTACGCCAAGGCGCGCACATGGAACGCTGTGCCGGACGTGATCACCTACTACGACCTTGCCAACACCCTGACGGTATGGAACGTGACGGCGGCGGGTCAGCCCGCCGAGGGGCAGACCACCGGCCTGTATGATACGGAGAAGCTTTCCGTCTACGACAAGTACGCCATGTTCCTGCACGGCAACAACGGCCTGAGCCGGGTGCAGGGCAACGGCAGCGGACGCATCCTTGTCATCAAGGACAGCTACGCCAACTGCTTTGTGCCCTACCTGACCGCCAACTACGCTGACATTGACGTGGTGGATTTCCGCAACTACAACTACGGCTTGGATCAGCTGATCGCCGATAACGGCTACGACCAGATCCTTGTGCTGTACAATTTTGACAGCTTCAAGAGCGACCCCTACCTCTACCGCGCCGGCGTAAAAGGTTAAACTGCCAAATGCCGAAATTATTGCAGTCTATTTTCACAAATTTGCAGCCGCAATTTCATGCGTCCCGCCAGTTTTTGCACAGATGTGCCAAAACCCCTTGATAAAATCCAACCGTTGTTGTAGAATGACCATATAGAGAACAATGCTCTATCGGCACTTGGATATAGACGCCGTGGGAACGGGATGCAATGCGGCATTTCCCTTTGATAAAGGAGTATTGAAGATGAAAAAGATGAATTATCCCGCAGATTATGCGGTGCTTTCCAACGAAGAAATGACCTATACCACAGGCGGCGGCGCTGTTGACAATGCTGCAGGTTTTGCTTCCACCGCTGCAACGGTCGTAGGCGCTGTAGTGCTGGCTTCCAGCTATGTCTGGGGCATTGGGCAGGCACGCACATGGCTGCAGCAGGAGGGCAACAGAGACGGCAACTTCTTTACCGTGCTGGGCCGTGCCACCGACGCCATTGCCACCGACATGAGCAAGTCTGCCAGCAACTTTGTACGGGATGCCGTTTCCGCCACCACGGTAGTGGCACTGGCTCCCCTGAGCGCCATCCTGCTGATCGTGCGCTGAACCTTTTAATCAGATAAAACGGTGCGTTTGGGTGCACCGTTTTGGATAGCTTTGTTTCAAAAGGAGTGTTATTATGGAAAAAATGATGATGCCCGCGTACTACAATGTACTGTCCACTGAGGAAATGACCTACACCGAAGGCGGCGCTACTGCCACCATGACCGAGGCTCTGCTGTGCTGGCTGATTCCTCCGTATGGCTGGTTCAGAGGCGTGACCGCTGTCCGCGACTACCGCCGTAAGAACCCCAACACCTGGACCGAGAAGGGTCTGGATGCTCTGACTGCCGACATGAACAAGAGCACTGCCAACGCCATCCGTGACATCGCTTGCACCGCTTACATGATCAGCTCCAGCGCTACCGGTGTCGGTCTGATCATCAACGCAGCAATCGTCCTGCTCTGACCCATCTTATCTTATAAGACCGGCTCGGAGTAAAACCAAAGAACAAAGCAGGCGGAGGCGCTGCCCGAAAGGGCAGCGCCTCCGCTGTTTTTATGCTCATTCTTCCGGCAAAGAATCCTCTTCCAAAGATTCTTCCCTTGTTTTATCAAACAACACGCTCAGATAGTCCCTGCGGCCATAGAGTACACGGTCGACCGTAACCACTGATTTTCCGGTATGGTAAAAGATCAAATAGTTCTCGCATACAAGGAACCGTTCTTCTCCTATTACTTCCGATATGGATGAAAGCAGCATTCCGCTCTCCGCAAAATCTTCCAGCTGATCCACTCTGTCCATGATTTTATTGACAAGTCTTTCCGCCGCCTGCTGATTTTGCAGATCAAGTGCAATATAATCCCAGATCGAATCCAAATCACAGCACGCCTCGTCTGTGTATAAGATCTTATTTTTCATTTGCTCTTGCACGGAAATGTGCCCTCATTTCTTCATTGGTCAGACAGCCTTTCTCCTCCCCGGAGCGGCGGCCTTTTGCGATCTCACTCATCAGACGGATCGTTGCCTGCGCTTTCTCATAATCACGCAGTTCCACAATGGCATATTTTCCGCGGCCGTTTTTGGTCAAAAAGACCGGCGCACCTTCTTCCACATCCCGCAATACCTCGTTATAATTTCGCAAATCAGAAATCGGTTTAATGTTCGGCATACTATCCACTCCTTTCAGTTTTAGTATAGCGCATTATGTTGTGAAATTCAACGTAAAATTTGCAGCAAAAACAAAAATCCCCTGAACTGCTGTTCCCGGCAGCTCAGGGGATTTCATACCTTATGCGTTGAACATATCCTTCAGCTTTTTGAAGAAGCCCTTACGCTTTTCGTAGTTTTCTTCTTTCAAAGTGCCCTCAAATTTCTTCAGGGCATCGCGCTGCGCCTTGTTCAGCTTTTTGGGGATCTCCACCTCGCACTTGACGTACATATCACCGCGGCCACGGCCGTTCAGGTACTGGATGCCCTTGCCGCGCAGGCGGAAGGTGGTGCCGCTCTGGGTGCCCTCGGGCACGGTGTACTCCACCTTGCCGTCAATGGATGGTACGGTGACGCTGTCGCCCAGCACAGCCTGACTGTACGTGATGGGCACGGTGACCCACACATCGTAGCCGTCGCGCTGGAACACCTCGCTGGGGCGCACGGTGACCATGACGATGACGTCACCGGCGGGGCCGCCGTTGGTACCAGCATCGCCCATGCCGCGCAGTGCAAAGCTCTGGTCGTCGTCGATGCCCATGGGGATGGACACCTCCAGCGTCTTTTTGGTGGCTACCTTGCCGCTGCCGTGGCAGACCTTGCAGGGGTTCTTTACCAGCTTGCCCTTGCCGCCGCAGCGGGAGCAGGGCTGCTGGGTCTGCATCACGCCAAAGGGGGTGCGCTGCTGGCGGATGACAAAGCCGCGTCCGCCGCAGTCCGGGCAGGTCTCGGGGCTGCTGCCGGCGGCACAGCCGGAGCCGTGACACTCGGTGCACTCCTGCTGACGGGTGATGGTAATGTTCTTCTTGCAGCCGTGCACGGCCTCGTCAAAGCTCAGGGTGATGCGCACCCGGATGTCCTGCCCCTTGCGGGGGGCGTTGGGGTTTGCCTGACGGGACGAGCCGCCGAAGCCGCCAAAGCCGCCGCCGAAGATATCGCCAAAGATGTCGCCCAAGTCCACACCATCGCCGCCAAAACCGCCAAAGCCGCCGGGGCCGCCGCCGTTCTGTGCTGCATAAGTGGGGTCAACACCGGCAAAGCCGTACTGGTCGTACAGCTGGCGCTTTTTCGGGTCCGAAAGCACCTCGTTTGCTTCGTTGATCTCCTTGAACTTTGCCTCGGCGTCTTTATCGCCGGGGTTATAGTCCGGGTGGTACTTCATGGCAAGCTTGCGGTATGCCTTTTTGATCTCGGCATCGCTTGCGCCCTTGGATACCCCCAGCACTTCGTAATAATCACGCTTTTCCTGTGCCATATCCACTCACCTCTCCGGGAACGCCCTCCCCGGGTAACGCCCCGGTCGGTTCCTCACTCTATAAACCAGCAAGAGCCGCTCCGGCCTAAACCGGAGCGGCTTTTGCTCTATTGCGCGTGTGCCCGCCGGTTTGGCCGGACACAGCGCTTTGTTTCAGACTTAGACTTCCTTGAAGTCGGCATCCACAACGCCGTCATCGTTGGGCTTTTCGTTGGCTGCGCCTGCGTCAGCACCGGGCTGTGCACCGGCGGCCTGCTGTGCGGCAGCGGCTGCCTGATACATCTTCTCGAACACCTGGCTCAGGGCTTCCTGCTTTGCCTTGATGTCGTCCACGTTGCCGGACTGAACAGCGGTCTTCAGGTCGGCCAGCTTGCTCTCGGCCTCGGTCTTGACGTCGGCGGGCAGCTTGTCGCCGTTCTCCTTCAGCATCTTCTCGGTCTGGAACACCATCTGGTCGGCACCGTTGCGGATATCGACCTCTTCACGCTTCTTCTTATCGTCGGCAGCAAACTGCTCAGCTTCCTTCACAGCCTTGTCGATGTCCTCCTTGGACATATTGGTGGAAGCGGTGATGGTGATGTTTTGCTCCTTGCCGGTGCCCAGATCCTTAGCGCTGACCTTCACGATGCCGTTGGCATCGATATCGAAGGTAACTTCGATCTGAGGTACGCCACGGGGAGCCGGAGCAATGCCGTCCAGATGGAACACACCCAGACTCTTGTTGTCGCGGGCAAACTCACGCTCACCCTGCAGCACGTTGACCTCAACAGAGGGCTGGTTGTCGGCTGCGGTGGAGAACACCTGGCTCTTGTGGGTGGGGATGGTGGTGTTGCGGTCGATGATCTTGGTGCACACGCCGCCCAGCGTCTCAATGCCAAGGCTCAGCGGGGTGACATCCAGCAGCAGCAGACCCTTCTTCTCGCCGTTCAGAACGCCGCCCTGAATAGCAGCACCGACAGCCACGCACTCGTCGGGGTTGATGCCCTTGAAGGGCTCGCAGTTCAGTTCCTTCTTCACTGCGTCGTAAACAGCGGGGATACGGGTAGAACCACCGACCATCAGCACCTTCTTCAGGTCGGAAGCGCGCAGACCTGCATCCTGCAGAGCCTTGCGCACGGGGGTCATGGTGCGATCCACCAGATCAGCGGTCAGCTCGTTGAACTTTGCGCGGGTCAGGGTCATATCCAGGTGCTTGGGGCCGGTAGCATCGGCGGTGATGAAGGGCAGGTTGATCTGGCTGCTCATTGCGCTGGACAGCTCGATCTTAGCCTTCTCGGCAGCTTCCTTCAGGCGCTGTGCAGCCATCTTGTCCTTGCGCAGGTCGATGCCGTTCTCGGTCTGGAAGGCGTCTGCCATCCAGTCGATGATGCGCTGGTCGAAGTCATCGCCGCCCAGATGGGTATCGCCGTTGGTGGCCAGAACCTCGGTAACGCCGTCGCCCATCTCGATGATGGACACATCGAAGGTGCCGCCGCCCAGATCGTAGACCATGATCTTCTGGTCGTCCTCTTTATCCACACCGTAAGCCAGAGCAGCTGCGGTAGGCTCGTTGATGATACGGCGGACGTTCAGGCCTGCAATGGTGCCTGCATCCTTGGTGGCCTGACGCTGGCTGTCGTTGAAGTAGGCAGGCACAGTGATGACAGCCTCGGTGACGGTCTCGCCCAGATAAGCCTCGGCGTCAGCCTTCAGCTTCTGCAGGATCATAGCGCTGACCTGCTGGGGAGTGTACTCCTTGCCGTTCAGGGTCACCTTATGGTCGGTGCCCATCTGACGCTTGATGGAAGAAACGGTGTTGTCGGGGTTGGTGATAGCCTGACGCTTTGCAACCTGACCTACCAGACGGTCGCCGGTCTTGGTGAAGCCGACAACGGACGGGGTGGTGCGGGCACCCTCAGAGTTGGCGATGACAACAGGCTCGCCGCCCTCCATAACAGCCACGCAGCTGTTGGTAGTACCAAGGTCGATACCAATAATCTTACTCATAATGAAGTCTCCTCTCGAAAGAACAAATCTTGTTTATATGATGCTTATGATGATGTCAAGCGGATGTTATTGCAAACTCCCTTGCGGGAGGTTCGGCTTATTTATTCGGCCACCACAACGGTTGCATGGCGGATGATCTTGTCACCCAACTTGTAACCCTTCTGGAAAACAGTGACCACCGTGCCGCTCTCCTGCCCGTCCGGGGCGGGGATCTGCTGCACAGCATTCATAAAGTTGGGGTCAAAGGGCTTGCCCAGCACCTCGATCTCCTCCACATGGAGGGCTTCCAGTGCCTTTGCCGCCTTATCCAGCGTCATGACCACGCCCTTTTTGTAGTTCTCGTCGGTGGAGGGGGCGTTGGCTGCCATATCCAGCGTATCCAGAATGGGGATGATCTTTTCCACTGCGTGGGAAACACCGTCGCCAAACTTCTGGTCGGCCTCGCGGGTGGAGCGCTTGCGGTAGTTGTCGTACTCGGCAGCCATGCGCAGCAGCTGATCCTTGGCCTGTGCAGCGTTCTTTTCCGCTGCATCCAGCTTAGCCTTAACGGCTTCCATCTCCCGGGCCTTCTTGTTGAACCAGCCGCCGTCCTTCTTCTTGTCCTCTTCGGCAGCGGCAGCTTCGGCAGCAGCCTGTTCGGGCGCTGCGGCAGCGGTCTTTTCCTCGGGGGCAGTTTCCGGCTGCTCGGTCTCGGGCACCGTGTTCTTTGCTTCTTCGCTCATTCCAGATCCTCCTTATAGATCACAGTCCGCCGCGGTACGGCAGCCTGCGGGGTGTCTTTTCGTTTACCGCTCATGCCCTCGCCCAGCTGGTCTGCAAACTCGTGCAGCAGGGGCATCAGCTTCTGGAAGGGCATCCGGGTGGGGCCGATCAGGGCAATGGAGCCCCACAGCCCGCCGCCTACCAGATACCGGTCGCTCACGATGCACAGCCCGGGGATCTGCGGTTCCAGATCCTCGCCCAGCAGCACGCTTTCGCTGCGGTTTTCCGGTGGTGCGATCAGGCTTGCGGCCTGTTCCTCATCGTTCAGCAGGGTAAGGATATCACCCACTCTGCCGTCCAGCTGCGGCCAGTCCAGCAGGTACTGCTCGCCGCCCAGAAATACATGGGGCTTTACGCTGTCCTGCAGAATTGCGGCTGCGGCGCTGACCACCGGCACAAGCTCCGGTGCGATCTGGCTGCACAGCTCGCTGAGCATCCGGGTGGAAAGATCCACCGGTGCCACAAAGGTAAGGTTGCGGTTGAGCAGCGCCGCAAGGGCGGCTGCATTTTCCCGGGAAAGCCCGGTGCGTACCCGCGCCACCCGGGTGCGGACGTAACCGGCGGTGGTCACAGCCAGCACAGCGGCTGCGCTGCGGCCCACCTGCACCACCTCGTAATGGGCGATGCACAGATCCTCGGCGCAGGGGGTGCTGACGGCGGCGGTGCAGCCGCTGATGGCGGCCAGCGCCTTGGCAGCGCCCTGTGCCAGCTTTTCCGGCTCGTGGTCAAGGCTGGCGAACACCGCGTCCACCCGGGCGCGGGTAACGCGGTCCAGCGGCTGATCGTCGGTAAGCAGATTGTCCAGATAATACCGGTAGCCCTTGGCGCTGGGCACACGCCCCGCGCTGGTGTGGGGCTGCTCCAGCAGACCCAGCTTTGTCAGCGCCGCCATCTCGTTACGCAGCGTTGCGCTGGACACTGCCATGTCAAAGTAGTTTGCCAGCACGCTGCTGCCCACCGGCTCGCCCTCAAGGCCATACAGCGCCACGATCGCCTGCAAGACCCGTTGCTTGCGTGCATCCATCGTCATAGCGCCTGCCTCCTTTTTGTATCGCTTTTGTTTGTTTAGCACTCCTTGTTCCTGAGTGCTAAGACCATTATAATCGTTTTTGCCCTGCTGTCAAGCCCTTTGCAAAAATGTTTATAAAGATTCATAATTCTGTCATAAAGGGAGTTACCCCCTCAGGCGCCCTCAGGCGCCAGCTCCCCCAAGGGGGCGCCTTATGGCTATACCGTAAACTTTCCCTCCACAGCAAAAGCCGTCCCCTTGGGGAAGGTGGCACGGCGAAAGCCGTGACGGAAGGGGTGATCCTCCCGTGAAAATGGGGTACAGAAACGCCCGCAGGCGTTTCTGTACCCCGAAATATAAAATGTTTTCCGCTGATGATGGCCAGAGCGCAGCGGAGGCCATTCAAAATCGTCCCGCCTTACTCTTCCATCTGCTTTGCCAGAAAGGCCGCTGCCACCGCCACTGCCTTGCACTGGGCGTCCTCCGGGCAGGCGGTGCGGTCCTCGGTCAGCAGCCCCACCGCGCCGGTCACGTCCCCGCCCGCCAGTACCGGTGCGGCGCATAGCAGCACCCGGGGTGCGCCCTCGCAGGGCAGCAGGGTCTTTTCCGGGTTGCCGGGGCTCTGGTAGGGCTTGCGGGCTTCCATCAGCTTTTCCAGCGGCTGGCTGATGCTGCGGTCGGTCAGCTCCCGCCGTCCGCTGCCGCTGACCGCCAGAATACGATCCTTGTCGCACACAAAGGCGGTCAGCGCAAACTGGCGGCTGAGCACCTCTGCCAGCTGGGCGGCAAGGATGTTCACCTCGCCCATGGGCGAATACTTTTTAAAGATCACTTCCCCGTCGCCGGTGGTAAAGATCTCCAGCGGGTCGCCCCGCCGGATGCGCTGGGTGCGGCGGATCTCCTTGGGGATCACCACCCTGCCAAGCTCGTCGATGCGGCGCACGATACCGGTTGCTTTCATTTATAATGTCCTCCTTTTGGTTTCCTTTGTATGTAGTATCTGTCAGCGGCGGCAAATTATACCGGCAGCGCATTTTTTGCTTTGCCCGCCGCATTGCGTTCCGGGCGGGGTTCTGCTACAATAAATAGGAATAAACCCAAAGAAAGCAGGTGTCCGCATGGCACACATCCTTATTCTGGGCGGCGGTGCCGCCGGACTGGCCGCTGCGCTGGCGGCTGCACAGGCCGCACCCGCTGCCCGCGTCACGGTGCTGGAGCGCAACCCCAAGGTGGGCAAAAAGCTGCTGGCTACCGGCAACGGCCGCTGCAATCTGGACAACACCGCCATTGCGCCGGAAAAGTATTTCACCGCCGACCCCGCCGCGCTGCGGCCTTTGCTGGCGGCGGTGGATGCTGCCGCGCCGCTGGCGTGGTTTGAGCAGCTGGGGCTGTACACCCGCACCGATGAGGCTGGGCGGGTGTACCCCTATTCCAATCAGGCCGCCGACGTGCTGGCGCTGCTGGAGCTGCATTTGCAGCGGCACAAGGTCCAGCTGCGCACCGGCTGCACGGTAAGCACCCTGCGGCAGAGCAAGGGCGGCTACGCCGTACAATTTGCAAACCCCGAGGGCGATATGGAAAGCCTGCGGGCAGATGCCGTTATCTGCGCCATGGGCGGTGCTGCCGGGCCGCAGTTCGGCACGGACGGCTTCGGCACCCGCTTTGCCGCCGCCTGCGGCGGGCAGATGCGCCCGCTCTACCCCTGCCTGACCGCCCTGCAATGCGCAAAGCCGAACAAGAGCCTTGCGGGCATCCGCGCCAAGGCCGCTGCCCGCCTGCTGGACGGCGACCGGATGCTGGCAGAAGAGATGGGCGAGGTGCAGTTTACCGACTACGGGCTTTCCGGCATCTGCATCATGCAGCTGTCCGGCCTGCTTGCCCCCGGGCGCAGCCCGAAGCACCCGGCGGTGGAGCTTGATTTGTTCCCCGCTGTGCCGGAGACAGAGCTTGCCGCCCTGTTTGCGGCGCGTGCACCGCTGCTTGCCGAGGACACGGCGGCGGCGTTCTGGCTGGGGCTTTTGCACGGCAAGATTGGCCGCGCCCTCTGGTCTGCCGCCGCCCTGCCGGATACCGCCCCCCACGCCCTGCCCGCAGGCAGCTGGCAGAAGCTCGCCCACGCCGCCAAGCACTGGCGGTTCGAGGGGCTTGCTCCTTGCGGCTGGCGGCAGGCGCAGACCACCGGCGGCGGGCTTGCCCTGACCGAGGTAGAGTCCACCTTCCAGTTCAGGGGCTGTCCGGGGCTGTACTTCGTGGGGGAAACGTTGGACTGCGCCGGAAGCTGCGGCGGCTTCAACCTGCACTGGGCGTTCGGCAGCGGCCTTGCCGCCGGGCAGGACGCCGCAAAGCACCTTTGCAGCCGAAAACGGTAACAAAAAAGGGACTCTGAAACGCCCGCAAGCGTTTCAGAGTCCCTTTTATACTGTTCAGGCAGCTTTGTTCTCACCCTTGGAAAGCAGCTTTGCACGCTCCAGTGCAGGGCGCAGTGCCAGATACAGCACCACGGCGCAGGCGGTGGAAGCCACACTGTTCACAAAGGTGACGCCGCCGGCGATCTTGGTCAGTGCCTGTGCCACGGTGTAGTCCTGACCAAAGATGTACACGTTGCGGAAGTAACCAAGGAAGGGGTCGGTGAACACGTTCAAAAGCAGGCCGGAACCCGCAGAGACGATCACCTTGACCAGATACCCGGCGCTGTGACGATCCTGATCCCGCAGCTTGAACACCTTATGTGCCACGGCACCGCAGGTGATGCCGATGATAAACTTGAGCACAAAGGTGGTAATGGCGTAGCCCGGGTCACCGGCAAGGATATCCGCCAGCGCCAGACCGATGGCACCCGCCAGACCGCCGGACACGCCGTCCAGCAGCAGCGCCGTCAGTGCGGTAAAGGTGTTGCCCAGATGGAACGAGGAGCCGCCGTAGAACGGGATGCGGAAGAACAGGTAGGCCACCAGACTCAGCGCAGCCATCACGCCGGTAAGCGCCAGCTCGTGCACCGTAAAGCGGCGCTTGTACAGCACACTGAAAAACAGGATCAGGATAACGACGACTGCCAGCAGCAGCCACATTGCAGTAGTAGACATGATACTTTCCCTCCAATCACGCCGATAACCCCACAAAACTACTTGACATTTGGGTGTCCGGCGGGTATGCTCCTATTATACGCAGAACTGACCCTATGAAAATACCCAGAATAAAGTTTTTTTATGGGGTCAGTTTGACAAAATGCCTACACGGGAGGGACATTCTATGGTACATCTGACCACGGCACTGGACCCGGCTTCGGCGGTGCCGCTGTACGAGCAGCTCTACCGCAGCCTTGCCGCCGAGATGCGGGCGGGCACCCTGACGGCGGGCACCCGGATGCCCGGCAAGCGGCGGCTGGCGGCAGAGCTGTCGATCTCGGTGAACACAGTGGACACCGCCTACCAGATGCTGGCAGCCGAGGGCTACCTGACCGCCCGGGAGCGCAGCGGGTTTACGGTGCAGGAGTATCTTGCCCTGCCGCAGGGGACGCAGCCGCCCGCCGCGCCCTCTGCGCCGGTGGCAGCGCCCCCCGCCGAAACCGCCCCGCCGGTACAGTTCGATTTATCCACCCGGGGCGTGGACCCGGGGCTGTTCCCCTTCCGCACATGGGCGCGGCTGCAAAAGGAACTGCTGTACTCCGCGCCGGAGCTGCTCACCCCCGGGGATGCCCGGGGCGATGCCGCCCTGCGGCAGGCGCTGGCAGGGTATCTGGCCGAGTACCGGGGCGTGCAGTGCGACCCGGAGCAGCTGGTGGTGGGCGCAGGGCTGGAATATCTGCTGGGGCTGCTGGCACCGCTGCTGCCCGGCCCCGCCGCCGTGGAGACCCCCGGCTACCCCCGCGCCCGGCAGGTACTGGAAAACAACGGTGTGCCCTGCCGCTGCCTGCCGGTGGACGCGGACGGCCTGTCGCTGACCGCCCTTTCCGCCAGCGATGCGGCGGTGTGCTATGTCACCCCCAGCCACCAGTTTCCCACCGGGGTCACCATGCCCGCCGGACGCCGGGCAGAATTGCTGCACTGGGCCGCCCGCGCCCCGGGGCGGCGGTACATCATAGAGGACGACTACGACTCGGAGTTCCGTTTCGATACCCGCCCGCTGCCCAGCTTGCAGGGCATGGCGGGCGCAGACGGCCCGGTGGTGTACCTGTCCACCTGCTCCCGCAGCCTTGCCCCGGGCATCCGCATTGCCTACATGGTGCTGCCCCGGCAGCTGCTGGGTGCGTGGCAGGAAAAATACGAGCTCTACTCCGGCACGGTGGGACGGTTTGAGCAGCAGACGCTGGCGCGCTTTATCACCGGGGGCTATTTTACCCGACATCTGGCGCGGGAGCGCACCGCCTACAAAGCCCGGCGGGATGCGCTGGCGGCGGCGCTGCGCAGTTCCTTTGCGCCGGAAGAGCTGACCCTTGCGGGGCTGCACACCGGCCTGCACCTGCTGGCACAGCTGAAAGACCCGCCGCCGGACGCCGCCCTGCGGGCTGCTGCACGACAGTACGGGGTGCGCTGTTCCCTGCTGAGCGACTACGACCTGACCGGCACGGCACACTCTGCCGCCGGGACACTGGTGCTGGGTTACGGCTCGCTGCCGGACGCGGACTGCGCCGCCGCCGGGGAGAGGTTAAAAAAGCTCTGCACCGCCGCCCGGGAGGCATCGGACACCGTATAGTGCCCGCCTGCCCAGTCCCCGGGCAGGGCATCGGCGGTGATATCCACCGGCTCGGCGCTGGTGGCTAAAAATTCCAGCGTGCGTTCCAGTGTAGCAAGGTCTACGGCGGTCAGGCTGGTCAGCAGGCTGCTGCTCACCTCCCGCAGACCCTGCGGCAGGGTGGTGGGCAGCAGCTCCAGCGCCTGCCGAAAAAACGCATCCCACACCGCCGCCCGGGCGGCGGCGCTGCGCCGGGGCGAAAGAGAAGTGTCGGCATCCAGCGCCGCTAAAAAGCTGTGAGCATCGGCAGCGGAGATGCCCTGCACCCCGGTGCCCTTGCCGTACCGCGCCAGCTGCTCCGGGGTGAGCGCCCCGGTAAATCCCACCCGCACTGCGCCGTACCGCGCCGCCAGCTTTGTCAGCACCGCCGGGGCGATGGCAAGATAGTCGGTATCCTCCGGCAGGGCGAACACCTCGCCCAGCGCTTCCCGGCAGCGGGCGGGTCCTGCGGCTGCGTAACAATCCGCAAGGGGGACGTTTTTGCCCCCAAAGGGCACTTCCAGCGCGGCGGGCACTGCCAGCAGATGGATGCAGTTCTGCCCGGCGTTCAGGTAGGCCAGCACAAAGCCCGGAGTCTCGTCTGCCACACACAGCAGCACGGTGCACCGGTCTGTGGCTTTGGGCAGACGGATGGGCACCCCGCTCTGGCTTTTTGCAGCCTGCCGCAGACTGCTGCGCAGCTGGGCGCGGCTGAGCAGCACCGTGCCGCCCACCAGCGGCAGCAGCACCAGCAGGGCGGCGCACAGCGCCGCCCAGAAGGGACGCCAGCCGCTGCGTTTTGCGTGTTTCATGGCTCTACCTCCTTTTTGTGCATAAAGCATAGCCCACCGGGCGACCCTTTATGCAGAAAGGCAGGGATGCTGTATGGATCAAACAGAAAACCCCAACGAAAAAGACCGCGAGGAACAGGAGGACTTCTGGCTGACGCTGGAACCCCTTCCCGCCCCCGACCCCGACAAATCCCCGCTGCCCGCACCGCATGAGGACTAAGGCTGCTGCATAGGATGGTAATGGGGTGGAGACGACCCCCTCAGGCACGGCTTTGCCGTGCCAGCTCCCCCAAGGGGACGCCTTTCGCAAGAAGAGAAACTTTGCGGCACAGCCAAAAGCCGTCCCCTTGGGGAAGGTGGCTGCGACCAACGGGAGCAGACGGAAGGGGTCTGCACCGCTTCAATTCATCAAAGGAGGCCACAGGATGCCGGAGGGGTTCATGCGGGGGATCGAAATTTTGAACGGCATCGTGTGGGGGCCGGTGGGGCTGGGGCTGCTCTTCGGCACAGGGCTGCTGCTGACGGTGCGCACCGGGGGCTTCCAGCTGCGGCGGTGGGGCTACTGGATGCGGCATACCCTCGGCGCTATCCTGACCGACCAGAGCGTCACCGCCCATACCGCCCGCGAGGAACAGGCCATCAGCCAGTTCCAGAGCCTGTGCACCGCGCTGGCGTCCACCATCGGCACCGGCAACCTTGTGGGAGTGTCTACCGCCATCCTTTCCGGCGGGGCGGGGGCGGTGTTCTGGATGTGGGTCATGGCGCTGCTGGGCATGATGACCAGCTACGCCGAGAACGTGCTGGGTATCTACTACCGCCGCAAAGACCCGGCGGGCGGCTGGCGCGGCGGGCCGATGTACTACCTGCGGGACGGCCTTGGCGGCAAGCCGGGGCGGGTGCTGGCGGTGCTGTTTGCCGCGTTTTGTGCGCTGGCAAGCTTTGGCATCGGCAACCTGAGCCAGCTCAATTCCATCGCGGGCAATCTGAACGCGGCCTTTGGCGTGCCGGAGACCGTCACCGGCGCAGTGCTGGCGGCAGTATCGGCGGTAATTTTGCTGGGCGGGCTGAAGCGTGTGGCTGCGGTGGCAGAAAGGCTTGTCCCCGCCATGGCGCTGTTGTACATCGTGGGTGCGCTCACCGTGGTGGGGGTGCACATCACCGCCGTTCCGGCGGCGCTTGCCGCCATCGTAAAGGGCGCGTTCGGGCTGCGCGCCGCCGGTGGGGGCATGGTGGGCTACGGCCTGTCCCGGGCGGTCACTTGGGGCTTTAAGCGGGGTGCTTTTTCCAACGAAGCCGGGCTTGGTTCCTCGGTGATGGTACACGCGGCTTCCAACGTAAAAGAGCCGGTGCAACAGGGGATGTGGGGCATTTTTGAGGTGTTTGCGGACACCATGGTGGTGTGCACTCTGACGGCGCTGGTGGTGCTGACCTCCGGCTTTGTGGATCTGGACACCGGGCGCATCGCCGCCGGGGCGGCGGGCAGTGCGCTGGTAGGACAGGCTTTTGACGCCGTGTTCGGCACGCTGGGGTCAAAGCTCATTGCGGTGTGCATTCTGCTGTTCGCCTATTCCACCACCCTTGGCTGGAGCTGCTACGGCTGCAAGGCCGTGGAGTATCTCTTCGGCGCGGGGGCAGGGGCAGGCTACCGGGTTCTGTTCGTGGCGCTGATGCCGATGGGCGCGGTGATGCGGCTGGACCTTGCATGGACGCTTTCCGACACCTTCAACGGCCTGATGATGCTGCCGAACCTCATCGGCGTAATTGCGCTGTCCGGCACGGTGGTGCGCATTACACAGAACTATCTTGACCGCAGACTGTACGGCAGCCCCGCACCGCCGCTGTTGTCGGCGGGCGAGACGATTTAGAATGGCTTCCGCTGCGCTCTAGCCATATTCAGCGGAAAAATTATTTATAATTTCGCAAATCTGGAAAATCTGCGGATTTTCCAGATTTGCCTTTTCACGGGCGGGGTTTGGAACGAACTCCCTCAGTCAAAACCTGACGGTTTTGCCAGCTCCCTCTGGGAGGGAGCCTTTGACATAGCGGTACAGTTTTCGGCTAAAGTGCAAAGCTTGCAGGCGTGCCAGCTCCCCCTCGGGGGAGCTGTCGCGCAGCGACTGAGGGGCTATAAATGGAGAAGCGAAAAAAGCGTTAAAGCGATAGCGCCGACTGGCGCAGCGCTAGCTTTTTTGTGCTTCGACTTCTTCTTTAGGATTGTTAAGGGCGAGCAGCCCTTGACCCGTTGCGGGGTGGGTGGAGTCCAGAGGTAGGGAGGGGGGAATCGGAACACCCCTCCCTGCCTCTGGCCCAGCGGAGCGTCCTTGCCTGCTAAAGGCAAGCAGAAAGGTATCCTGCGGAGCGTGCGCTCAATCGTCCCCCTTGTCCCGGGGTGGGGTTTGTGCTATGCTAAGGGGTACAAGCGATTTTTTGCGCTGAGAGGAGGAACCCCATGGCCGCCGTAAAAACACGGAATACCGCTACCCTTATGACCGAGGGCAGCATTGTAAAAAGCCTGCTGCTGTTTGCCCTGCCGCTGATCTTCGGCAACCTGCTGCAGCAGATGTATAATACCGCCGACAGTATCATCGTGGGCAATTTTGTGGGCAGCAATGCCCTTGCCGCTGTGGGCTCCAGTGGTTCGCCCATCTATCTGCTCATCGGCTTCAGTCAGGGACTGGCCGTAGGTGCGGGCGTGGTGGTCTCGCAGTATCTGGGCGCGGGCGACCACAAGGAGACCCACGAGGCGGTGCACACCGCCCTTGCCATTGCAGTGGTCATGGGGCTTTTGCTGACGGTGGGCGGCGTTGCCTGCGGGCGCGCTTTGCTGGTGGCCATGAACACCCCCGCCGAGGTGCTGGCCGACGCTGTGACCTATATCCGCATCTACTTTGGCGGGGTGCTGTTCAGCGTGGTGTATAACATGACCGCCGGCATCCTGAACGCCGCCGGCAACTCCCGGCGCTCGCTGGTATATCTGGCATGGGCGTCGGTGACCAACATCGTGCTGGACCTTGTGTTCATCGTGGGGCTGCGGATGGGGGTGGCAGGTGCCGCCATCGCCACAGACCTGAGCCAGCTGGTGTCCTGCGTGCTGAGCCTGCGCTTTCTGATGAAAAGCGAGGACGCCTGCCGGGTGGAGCTTTCCGCTATCCGGCTGCACCGCAAAATGGCAAGCCGCATCATCCGGGTGGGTCTGCCCACCGGCATCCAGAACATGGTCATCTCCTTTTCCAACGTGCTGGTGCAGGCCAGCGTGAACAGCTACGGTGCCGCCGCCATGGCGGGCTTTGCCGCCTACATGAAGATCGATGGTTTCAACATTCTGCCGGTCAGCAGCATCAGCATGGCTGCCACCACCTTTGTGGGGCAGAACTACGGTGCGGGGCGTCTGGACCGGGTAAAGCGCTCGGTGTGGGTCACCCTTGCCATCGGGGTCCTCTACACCCTTTGCACCGGCGCGGCGCTATTGGCCGGACAGGACGCCATCCTGCACCTGTTCACCGCCGACGAGGCCGTGGTCACCTACGGCAAGCTTGCCATGCGGTGGTTCTGCCCGTTCTACTTCCTGCTCAGCATCCTGCACGGCCTTGCCGGTGCCGTGCGCGGCACGGGTGCCAGCGTCCCGCCCATGGTGGTGCTGCTGGTCTCGCTGTGCCTGTTCCGGGTGGTGTGGATTCAGTTCCTGCTGCCCTTCTTCCCCGGCATCGAGGGCGTGTTCATCCTCTACCCCGTCAGCTGGGGTCTGGGCGCAGTGCTCATGATCCTGTATGCATGGAAGGGCAAGTGGATGGAGTATCATACATAACCATTTTTATAAACAATGACCCGCCGCACTGAAGGAGGTGCGGCGGGTCGTTGTTTTTTCAGGAACTTCTGTCAGGACAGCTTACCATGCAAAGCCCACGGAGTCCATGTCGATCTTCTTTTCCACCAGACCCAGACGGCTCTCGATAAAGTTCACCGCCATATCCGGCCACTGGGCGATCTGGGTGTAGTAATCCACATAGCCCTTGGTGCCAGTGCCCAAGCCCACACCGTGGGGCGCATCGGGTGCCAGATAGAAGCTGAAATCCTTGAAGGTATTCGCGCACTCCGGCAGAGAGGGCAGCATCATAGCGCTCAGGCCGTCCTTCTGCCCCACAACACCAAAGACCGGGGGCAGGTTGGGGTTCTTCGTGAAGTCCAGACCGGTGACGAACAGTCCGTAGATGGGGATCGCCACATTCAGGTCAGCGCTCTCATAGTCCACAGCATCGCAGACGTAGCTGGGGTAGACCTTATCCGGGGTATTCGTAGTGCCGAACTGGTCGGCCACCACCTGCATCACATTCATGCCGCCAGCAGAGAAGCCCACAGCGATCACGATATCGGTCTTGCCGATGTGTTTTTCAGAGGCGTTGTGGCGGATGTAGCGGATAGCGCGTGCCAGATCCAGCCGCTGATCCACAGCGGCATAAGGGTTGACGCGGCGCTGCAGCACAAAGGCGTTGTAGCCGTTCTTGTTGAAGAACTCGGCCACAGGGTAGCCTTCCACTACGTTGTTGCGGTGGGTGCTGCCGCCGCCTGCAATAATGATCACGTTGCCCTTCACCTTGCCCTGATCTCGCAGCAGGTACGGGTTCAGGAAGGGACGGAAGCCCTCGTTATCGTAGCAATTTTCCCAGTTGGTGGGCAGCGGAGATTCCACGGCCATCTGATCTCCCCAAATTTCCCAAACGGTGCTCTTGGGGTCCTTGATCTGGCGCAGCGCCTTGCGGGCATTGGTCAAAGCAACACACATATCGTAGTGAGAAGCATTGATGCCGGGCGCAGCTGCACCGTCCACCTTCTCGTACTGAGCGCGGGACAGCTTGTGGAACAACACATAGAACTTGTCAAAATCGCCCCGGAAAGCAGCCGGATAAAAGGCCACCTCGCGGGAGAGACGGAGTTCCTCTGCCACCATGGCCTGCACCTCAGCATCGGTGTGCACGCCAGCGTTCTCAGCAAAGGATGCGGGCGCCATGCCAGCCACTGCGCCCATGGTCACGGCAGAAGCAGCGGAAAGCTTCATAAAGTCTCTTCTGTTCATCATCATTTCTCCTTTTAAATGCAGACGGTTCATTTGTGCAGAACAAAGCCGCCCGAAGCTGTACAGCAAACGCCCTGCTGCCGGGCCCAACGGACATTTCGACAGTATCGCGCCGTCGGAATCTGTGCAAAGCGTATCACAAATCAGATGGATTGTAAATAGATTTCATCGCTTTTGAGCAAAATTGATATATTAGTATGCCAGTTCTTGTGAAAATCGACAGGCGTTGGACGGGCACAAAAAAGGACTGCCATGCATCTGCACGGCAGTCCTTTTGTATCTTATTACAGCTTTTCAAACACCAGAAAGCGGAAGGCGATGGTTGTGGTGAGCTGCGGCAGAGCCGCAAGGCGGGCGGCACCGTCGCGGGGCGTTTTCCAGTAGTAGGGGGTCATGGCGAACAGGGCTTCCAGCTGGGCGGCGGGCACGGTGATGGTTCCCTGCACCTCCCGCTCATCAATGGCGCGGAAACCCGGGTACTCCACCTGCTGCACCGGGTTCTTATAGGGCTTTTCGTAGAGTACGGCCTTCATCTGGTACAGATGCTCTGCCCCCGGCACAACGTAGATCATGCGCCCGCCCGGGCGCAGCACCCGGCTGAACTCCTCCTGTGCAAAGGGCGAAAAGCAGTTCAGCAGCACGTCTGCCCAGCCGGTGCGCACCGGCTGGCTGAAGCTGGACGCCACTGCATACTGCGCGGCAGGCAGCGCCTTTGCAGCCAAGCGCACGGCGGGCTTTGCGATATCGAACCCGGCCAGCTGCAGCGGTTTTTCCGCCGCCGCGAACTGCTGCGCGATGCAGCGGTCGTACCAGCCCTCGCCGCAGCCTGCGTCCAGCAGATGCAGCGGAGCATCCGGGGCGGCGGGTACGCCGTGGGCAAGGCACAGCTCCCCCAGCGCCTGCCCGAAAATGCCGTAGTATCCGGCGTTCAGAAAGGCGCGGCGGGCGGCTACCATCTCCTTGCTGTCCCCGGGGGCTTTGGTGCGCATACTCTGCACCGGCAAAAGATGCCAGTAGCCCTCCCGGGCACGGTCAAAGCAGTGGCCTTTTTCACATTTCAGGTCATTCTCCCCTTGCAGCGCACCGCCGCACAGGGGGCACTGCCACGGGGCAAAGGCTTCGTTCCGGCTCATACTTCTTCGCTGTGATCCTCAATGGGTGCGGTAGCACCGCCGTGGGCGTCCATATACTCCTCAAAGCTGGTGTACTTCTGCTGGGGCGGGCGGCGGCTGATGAGCATCAGCCCCGGGTCCTCGTCCCGGGCGGCGGCATTGCGGCTGCGGCGGGCAGGCTCGGCCTTGGGGGCGCGGTTCTGATTGCCGACGCTGCCGCGCTCATTGCGGGCAGGACGGGCGTTGTTGCTCTGGGCTGCGGGGCGGGCATTGCGCTGTTCACCCCGGTCGCTGCGGTCATTGCGGCGGCTGCCGCTGCGGCTTGCGTTCTGGTTATTCTGGGGCTCCTGTGCGCTGCGGATAACAGGTGCTGCCGGGGCGGCAGGAGTCTTGCGTGCCGGGCGCAGCGGAGTAGCCTCCGGGGCGCTGACAAAATGGGGGTCAAACTTGGGCTGGGCGTTGCTGCCCCGGGCGGGGGCGGTATTCTCGCGGCGGGCGCGGGGCGCTGCCGCCTCCTTGGGGGCGTTTGCGCCCCGGTTGTTGGCGCGGCGGTCGTTGCGGACCCCGCGCTTTGCGTTGCTGTCTTGCATCAGTGTTTCCTCTTTTTTCGGTTTTGCAGGCACCGCGTTCTTTGCAGCCTTCGGCTCCTGCTTCGGCGCGGGTGCAACTGCCTTTGCAGCTTTTGCGGGCGCAGTTTCGGCCGGTTTTTCCGCTTCGGGGCGGGGCTTTTTGCCGCGCACGGGCAGCACGGGGCGCACCGGGGCGGGCACGCCGTCCCACGGGTGGCCGGATACCACCGGGATCTTGCGGCGGTTCAGCTTTTCAATGCCTGCCAGATACTCCTGCTCCTCCGGGGCGCAGAAGCTGACGGCGGTGCCGTCGGCACCGGCGCGGGCGGTGCGCCCGATGCGGTGCACATAGGTCTCCGGCACCTCGGGCAGGTCGTAGTTGAACACATGGGAAAGCTCGCTGATATCAATGCCGCGTGCGGCGATATCGGTCGCCACCAGTACCCGGGTCTTGCCGGACTTGAAATCCTCCAGCGCGGTGACGCGGGCGGTCTGGCTCTTGTTGCCGTGGATGGCGGCGGCAGGGATGCCCTGCTTGGTCAGATCCTTTGCGATCTTATCCGCGCCGTGCTTGGTGCGGCTGAACACCAGTGCGTTGACCACCGGCGGCTGCAAATTTTTGATGAGCCACGGCAGCAGCAGCTTTTTGTTGCCCTTTTCCACATAGTACAGGCTCTGCTGGATGCGGTCCACGGTGCTGGACACCGGGTCCACCTTGACAAAGGCGGGGTCGTGCAGGATGCCGGCAGCCAGTTGCTCGATCTCGGCGGGCATGGTGGCGCTGAACATCAGGTTCTGGCGCTGGGCGGGCAGCTTTGCAATGACCTTTTTCACGTCATGGACAAAGCCCATGTCCAGCATCCGGTCGGCCTCGTCCAGCACAAAAATTTCCAGTGCGGACAGGTCGATAAAGCCCTGCCCGATCAGGTCGTTCAGCCGTCCCGGGCAGGCGATGAGGATATCCACGCCCTTTTTCAGCGCTTCCACCTGCGGTGCCTGTCCCACGCCGCCAAAGATGACGGTGCTGCGCAGTTTCAGGTACCTGCCGTAGGCTTCAAAGCTTTCGCCGATCTGCAAAGCCAGCTCCCGGGTGGGGGTCAAAATCAACGCGCGGACAGCACCCTTGCGGCGGGGCGCATTGGCGGTGAGCCGGTCCAGCATGGGCAGCGCAAAAGCCGCCGTCTTGCCGGTGCCGGTCTGGGCGCAGCCCATCAGATCCCGGCCAGCCAGCACCGGCGGGATCGCCGCCGCCTGAATGGGCGAGGGGGTCTCGTAGCCCGCTTCCTGCACAGCGCGCAGCAGCGGGGCGGACAGATTCAGTTCTTTAAATGTCATGGTTCTCCTATTTTATTCTGTGATCTTCCGGCACTCGATGTAGTAGCGCTTTTCCTCCGCGTGTCCCATGCTGAAGGTCTTGCGGGGCAGCACACCGCCCATCACAACGCCGCGGAACAGGTCGCTCTTGGCGAAGGGCGGCATCAAAAACGCCACGGCACCCTGCTTGCACAAAGCGCGCACAGCCGGTTCGTCATGCACATAGTCCACCTTTGCCTCCGGGTGGCGTGCGATATAGTCCGAAATAAAATCGTCGATGGTGCCCACGGTCAGCGGCTCGGTGGGGTCCTCAAAGCTGAGCACATTGGCCATGTGGGGGCCCGCCAGCGTAAAGGGCTGCTTTTTGCTGCCGCCAAAGCAGCAGCCTGCCATGTTGGCATCGCTCCATGTGATGAGGCTCAGTAGCACGGTGGCGCAGTCCACGTTGAACAGCACCCGGTGGATGGGCTCGATCTCGATAGCCGGGGAGTGCACGTTGCACACCTCTGCCAGACACCAGCGGGCGGGGTGGTTCTCTGCCTGCTCCGGGGTCAGGGTCTTTTTCAGCTCCTCCCAGCAGGCTTTTGCGGTAGCCAGCGAGTGGTTGCCGTCGCCCACTGCCAGCGTCAGCGGGTCGCGGCGGGTGGCATCGGGGTATTTCTTGTCAAATTCTTCCTGACTGCCCAGCACGGTCAGCGCATTTTCGATCTGTGCAATGAGGGCGGGGTCCTCCACCGCCCAGCCGGCCACATGACCGCCGCCCAGCATCAGCTCGCCCTCGTACACCTTGGGCAGGCTGTCCTTGTGGGCGGCAATGGGCTCGATGAGGGTGCAGTCCGGGTCATCCGCCAGCATCATGATGTGGGGCGTTTCCAGCGCAGCGCCGGTGCGCACCTTCATGCGGGGCGGGATGCGGCTTTCCACGGTGCACTCGCTGGGACGCACGGTGCATTTTTCGACACGGCGGTAGCTGTAAGCTTCCAGGTCCACACGCCCCACAAGACCCTGCCGTACCCGGCCGCTCTGCCCGGTGCGCTCCACATAGATAAAGCCGTCCACCGCCCGGGTGAGCACGTTCTGGGCGTAATCCTGCATGGTGGCGTGGATCTTTTCCACCCGCGCGTCAGCGTCTCCGTCCTCCAGATACACCTCCGGCAGGATCAGGTTCAGAGTGCTGGGCGCACCCGCAGCGGTCTTTTCTGCCCGCTGCCAGTAGCTGCGGTCACTGGTAAACTGGTCACAGGCGATGCAGCCCCACTGCTCCAGCGGCACCTGCTCCGAAGGCAGCAGGATGTGTGCAGGTGCAAAACAGGTAGTCGGTTTCATAATCGTTTCCTCCCCTCTTTATTGCAATTCAACTTTTTTAATGCAACAGCAACAACGTTGAATTGCATATCGCAAATATGCTGTTTGAATGTTGCGCTAATTTTTGACTTGCGATAAATGCCGCTTTTCAGCGGAATGCTGCGGCGTCGTGCACCACAACGTGCTGCACACCGGCGTCGGCAGCGGCCTGCTCCAGTGCAGCGCGGCTGTCCGCATCCAGTGCGGTGCTGCTGGTGACCAGCAGATTCTCCATGCCAAGGGACACGCCGGCGGTGCCAAGGGCATCGGTGGCGGCGGTGCACAGTGTGTCCGGGTAGCTGACCCACAGGGTCACGCTGCCTGCAAAGCGGGTTTGCCACGCAGCGATATCGGCGGTAAGCTGGGCGGCGCGTCCCTCCCGGCTCTTGCCGCCGGAAGCGCCGAAGTCCTGCTTGCGGGTGATGATATTGGGGAACTGCACCCCGGTAAGCACCACCTGCTCGTAGCCCATGCCCTGCACCTCTTCAATGAGGTCGCCGACATACTGCACCGCACTTGCGGCAAAGGGGTTCATCCACGCCTTGCCGCCCTTGGCTGCGCTGACGTTGTCCAGCCAGAGGCTGTTGCTGTCGTAGTGCACGCCCATGCTGCGGTCGGTGTACACCGACACCGGGTCGGTAAAGGCGGCAAGCTGTGCCGCCGGGATAATGCCTTCTTCCCGCAGGATGGCGGCGATGCTTGCCGCATCCACCGGGCTTTCGGTGATGCTTTGGGCGGCATTTGCCACCCCGGAAGCGTAGTACACCGTGCCAGCGGCGTCCTTCAGGGTGACAAGGGCATAGTCTGCGCCCTGCTGCTTCAGCTGCCGGGCAGCGGCGCGGATGGCGGCTTCATCGGTCAGGGCTGTCACATCCAGCTCTGCCCAGCTGCCGCCGGTGATGGCCTTGCCGTCCAGCGGCTTTTCCTCTTCCGGCTCCGGTTCAGACGCTGCCTGCGAAGCGGCGGCGCTGCTTGCCGCCGCAGAGGAAGCGGCTGCTTCGGCGCGGGAAGCGCTTTCGGCTTCCAAGTCCCGATCCTTGACCACGGTATACCATGTGTGGGTGGCCCAATCCAGCACATGGGGTGCGGCAAACCATGCGGCTGCCAGCACTGCCGCCACCAGCACAACAATGCCGATGCCGCGCTTTACGCGCGTTTCCCTGCTGTAAAAGCTGCGGTTATAATGCTTGACCTTCTGACGTTTATTCTTAGCCATGGTATCCTTTCCTCCCTGTCTGCGTCACAGGATGACGGAGTGTCCGGTAAAGCCATAGATCGCCAGCGCCAGCACGCCGATATACACCAGCGTGATGGGCAGGCCGCGGAATGCCTTGGGGATAGCTTTGCTGCGCAGGCGGTGGCGCGCTTCGGTGACCAGCAGCACCGCCAGCACATAACCAAGGCCGCTGCCAAGGCCAAAGCCAAGGCTCTGGCCAAGGGTAAAAGTCTGGGTGCGCTCCACCAGTACCGTGCCCAGCACGCCGCTGTTCAGCGCGGCCAGCGGCACGATGCGCAGCAGCTGGCTGCGGCGGGGCAGACTGCGCAGCAGCCACAGCACCAGATGCTCTGCCAGACACACCACGGCGATGCTGGCGATATACACCAGCGGGCGCAGCTGTGCGCGGTTATCCAGCGGGGCAATGAACCACCGCCCGGCAAAGAAAGCCACCGGTGCTACCAGCACCTGCGTGATGCACAGCATCATGCCGAACAACGCGCTGCTGGTGCGGTCGTCCCCCACCAGCTGCACCATGCGGGACACGCCCAGTGCACGGGTAAAGACAGCGTTCTGTGCAAAAATAGCCAGCAGTGCATAGCTGAAAAACACTGCCGAGCTGCTTACAACTTCCTTCACGGTTCGCGGTCCACCTCCTTCTGGTAGTGCACGGTCAGGGTATCCTGCGCTTCCTTTTTCAGAAATTCCCTGCGCTTTGCGGCAGCGGCGCGCCAGATGGCGCACAGGATGCCCAGCACGATAAAGCCGCCCGCCGGCATCTTAGCCAGCGGCAGCAGCGCCCAGCGCCCCACCGGGGCACCGAACACGGTGCCAAGGCTGAGCCACTCGCGCACCATGCCGATCACGAGCAGCAGCAGCGCGTAGCCCACGGTGATGCGCACGCCCTTGGAAACTGCCTTGTGCACCGTCTCCTGCACGCGGCCGAAGCGGTAGGTCAGAAGCGGCTCCACTACCAGCATGGGCAGGTAGATGCCAAGGTTCAAAAGACCCGTGCCGAACACAAGGTTCAGGATGGGATACGCCGCCAGATACACCACAGCAGCGCTGGCTGCGTACAGTATAGCGCGGGGCAGCAGTTTTTTCTGCAGCTGTGCGGGCGAGGGTTCCTCGTCCCGCAGGGGCACAAGGCGGCTGAGCAGGCAGGCCAGCACGCGGGAGGGCACCAGCAGCAGCGCCACCGCCGCCGCCAGCATCAGGCTGTTCTGACCGGTGGTAGCCACGACCACCAGCGGTGCCAGACCCATGCCCTGCATGACCACCGGGTTATTCAGGAACACGCGGTCGTGATGGGCAAACTTTTCGGGATCTTGCAAGATCAGTTCCGCAGTACGCTTTTTCATTCCGCAGCCTCCTTTCGTTCGGACGGCAGACGGTGCAGCAGACGGTACAGCCGCTCCTCGGTGCGGTCAATGAGCGCGGACACACTGTTGACGGCCAGCAGTGCAAAGCAGACGCCGGTCTCGTACACGCCAAAATAGCGGAAGCCCATGGTGGCAGCACCCACCAGTGCGCCGTACAGGATGCGCCCAAGCCGGTGATGCGCACAGGTGTATGGCTCGTTGAGCAGGAACACCGCGCAGAACAGCATTGCACCAGTGTGCAGCTCGTCCCTGATGCCCTGCAGGCGGGGCATCAGGCTGCTGAAGAGGGTGCTGTCTGCCAGACCTACCTGACGCGGGAAGAAGAAGGCGATGAGCCCGCAGGTGATCAGAAAACTTGCCGATGCACCGATGTGCACGTCCTTCTGGATCCACAGCACAAGGCCGCAGGCCAGAATGACCAGCGCTGCGCCGGTGCCCATGGGGGCGGCGAACTCGCCCAGCACAACGGCGAGGGAGTTCAGGTTCAGGATACCGCCGCTGCGCAGGGTATCCTCGATGGTGCTGCTCACCGGCACGGCGGAAGCGTCCCACAGGGGCAGCGGGGTGTAGGGCTGCGGGTAGCGCACCACCTGCTCCGGCCACGATACCGCCGCCACGGCGTAGCCCACGGCAGCGGGGTTGAAGGGATAGCTGCCGTAGCCGCCAAAGACCTCCTTGCCGATCAGGACGCCCGCCAGCACTGCCACCACCAGCACATAGATGTCCACGGTGGCGGGCATGAGCAGGGCAATGATCAGACTGAAGCTCTCGTTGGAGAGATCTTTATTGGTGTACACCCGATGGCGCAGCAGCGCCACCAGACGGTCGCACAGGTTGCCGGTAAGCAGGGCGACGCCGCACAGCAGCAGCGGACGCGCCCCGTAGAAATAGCAGGCCATGCACAGCAGCGGCACGCACAGCCAGAAAACGTGCCTATAGTACCGCCCGGTCTTTTGCAGCTGCCGCTCCTGCTCTTGGATCAAAGCTTCATCCATATACAGCCCTCCTTATAGGCTGGCCAGTGCGCCCACAGCCGCAGCGGGGTCGGCAGCGCCGAACACGGCACTGCCCGCCACCAGCACGTCGGCGCCGGCTTCCACGCACAGGGGTGCGGTGGCGGCATCCACGCCGCCGTCCACCTCCAGCAGATAGGAAAGGCCGCGTGCTTCCCGCTCTGCCTTGAGCCAGCGGAGCTTGTCCAGCGCCGAGGGCATGAACTTCTGCCCGCCGAAGCCGGGCTCCACGCTCATCACCAGCACCAGATCCAGCTGATCCAGCCACGGTGCCAGCGCCTGGGCCGGGGTGCCGGGCTTGATGGTCAGACCCACCTTGCAGCCCAGCGCACGCACGGCATCAATGGTGGCCTGAATATCATCTTCGCACTCCAGATGAAAGTTATATAGGGTAGCACCGGCCTTGATGAAAGGCTCGGCGTATTGCAGCGGGTGGCTGATCATCAGATGCACGTCGTAAAAGGCATCCGGCAGCGCCTTGTGCAGGCTTTTGAGCACCGGCACGCCAAAGCTGATGTTGGGCACAAAATGCCCGTCCATCACGTCGTAGTGCAGCATCTGTGCGCCGGCATCCAGCACCATGCGGCAGTCTGCACCCAGCTTGCCAAAATCAGCAGAAAGAATAGAAGGACTTACGATGGCCATAATATTTCATTACGCTCCGTTATTTTTAGCAGTTTTTATCCCACGCGTTGTGCATTTTGCGGGGTTTTCCCGCCCGGAAAACACACGGGCATGGTTATTCTTTAGTTTACATGAAAACGGCCAAAAAATCAAACCCGCAGCCGTTTTTTTCACTGAAAAGTCGTAAATAGCGCAAAAAGTCCATAAGGCGGGCTCGCCCTCTCAGTCACCTTCGGTGACAGCTCTCCCAAAGGGAGAGCCCTTGGCATAGCGGCAAGGTTTTCGGTCAAACCGTAAAGTTTACCGCACCAGAAGGTTTCAGCATCGCAAGGTTTCCGGTCAGAATATAAAGCTTACGGTTTCGCCAGAGGCTCTCCCTTTGGGAGAGCTGGCAAGCCCGACAGGGCTTGACTGAGAGGGCGAGCCCGCTGACCGGTCACCAGCGTCGCCCCCCAAGCGCCAAAGCAGCCAGACCGCCCGGGCGGGGCAGTCTGGCTGCAGGTCTTATTCTACCGGCTTCATGCTGGCGGGGTCTTCCACCGCGCCGGGCTGACCGGCGGCGTCCGGCAGGCGCTTCATGCCGCCGGGGTTGGGGGAACAGGTGGGCAGGGTGAACACAAAGCGGCACCACTCGCCCTGCTGGCTCTCCACGCGGATCTGCCCGCCGGCCAGATTGACCAGCACCTTGCAGATGTTCAGCCCAAGCCCGGAGCCGCGGGCGTGCAAACCGCGGGAGCGATCCTCCTTGTAGAACCGCTCGAACACATAGGGCAGCGCCTCCGGGCTGATGCCCTGCCCGGAGTTCCAGATGGAGATCTCGGCTTCGGGGCCAAGCTTTTCTACGCTGAAGCGGATGGTGCCGCCCGCCGGGGTGAACTTGATGGCGTTGTCCAGCAGATTATACGCCACCTGATGGATCAGGTCAGGGTCGGCGTAGACCAGCACCTTTTCGTCCATGGTCAGGCCTTCCAGCTCGATCATGCCGTCATTGATGCGCTGCTCTGCCGCCAGCGCCACGCCGGTCAGGGTCTCCCAGATATTGAACATCCGGGCGTTCACCTGATACTCCCCGCTTTCCAGCTTGGAGAGATCCAGCATATTCTGGATGAGCCGCGCCAGACGCCCGGTCTCCTCGCTGACCAGCTGCAGATAGTGGTTCTGCATCTCGGGCGGGATGGTGCCGTCCAGAATGCCGTCCACAAAGCCCTTGATGGTGGTCATGGGGGTGCGCAGCTCGTGGGCGATGTTGCCCATGAACTGTCCCCGGGAGTTATCGTTGGACTGGATGTTCTCTGCCATCTGGTTGAAGGTGCGGGCAAGGTCTGCCACCTCGCCGTCGCCCTCCACGCCCTCCACGCGGACGGAGAGGTCGCCGCCGCCAAAGCGCTGGGCGGCATCGGTGACTTTTTGCAGCGGGTCGGTGAGCTGACGCATCAACAGGCGGGTCAGCACGCTGGCGCACAGCAGCATCACGCAGGCGGACATGAGGAAGTTCGACCAGAACTGCTGTTTAAAGTCGGTGAGCTGCGCACCGGAGGAGCACAAAAACAGCCAGCCGCTGAACAGGCTCTGGTCGTCGATGGTCTCCACCGCCGCGATATAGCTTTTTTCGGTCAGTGCACCGCCCAAGTCGCTGAAAGCGTGGTAGTGCCGGGCGTCCGGGTCTGCCACTGCGTTGGCGCGCTGGCAGATATCCAGCGGCACGGTGCCGGTGGTAAGCTTTGCCGGGTCGGAGGCGATGAGCACATTGCCCTGCCGGTCGGTGAAAAACAGATACGCCTCGGCGCTCTCGCCGATGATCTCCAGTTTGGTGTTCAGCGCGTCCAGCTCTGCACCCTGCGGCATGGTCTCGCTGTTTACCAGATACTCCGCAGTGCGCTTGGCAACGTTTACCACCTGATCCAGCGTTTCATAGCGGTCCTTCGCAAAATAATTCTTGAACAGCACCCACTCCGAGCAGCCCATCAGCACGATGCCCAGCACCATCAGGGTGGACACCATGGAGAAAAAGGCCGTGGAGATACTTTTACGCATTACTGACGCACCTCGAACTTATAGCCCACACCCCAGACGGTTTTCAGCTCCCACTTATCGGAAGCACCGGCCAGCTTTTCGCGCAGGCGCTTGACGTGGACATCAATGGTGCGGCTGTCGCCGTAGTACTCAAAGCCCCACACCTCGTCCAGCAGCTGGTCGCGGGTGTACACGCGGTTGGGGTGGGATGCCAGACAGTTGAGCAGCTCCAGCTCCTTGGGGGGAGCTTCCACCACCTTGCCCTTGACCCGCAGCTCGTAGCTGTTCATATCCAGACGGAGGTTATCGAACTCGATGACGCCCTCGGTGCTCTCGGCGGCTGCGGAGGTAGTCTGGCAGCGGCGCAGCACCGCCTTGATGCGCGCCACCACCTCTTTTGCGTCAAAGGGCTTTACCATGTAATCGTCTGCGCCCAGCTCCAAGCCCAGTACCTTGTCGAAGGTCTCGCCCTTGGCGGTAAGCATCATCACCGGGGTGTTGCCCGCCTTGCGGATGCGGCGGCAGACCTCAAGGCCGTCCATGCGGGGCATCATCACGTCCAGCAGCACCATGTCCGGCTTGACGGCGTTGAACTTTTCCAGTCCCTCTTCGCCATCGTTCGCCACCGTGACCTGATAGCCCTCCTTGGTCAGGTACAGCCGCAGCAGCTCGCAGATGTTGGCGTCGTCGTCCACCACAAGGATCTTTTCGTTTGCCATAAGTGTTTCCTCCCCTTTTATGCAGGTTTTTGTAGTATTTGCAGCCCTTCCGGGCGTTTTGACAGTCTCTTACCCTTCTATTATACGGAACAGTTATGACAAAATAAAGAAGGAAGTGTAGTTTTTTTCACATTTCTGCCCGGATCATTTCAGGATTCCTTACTTTAAGATAGCCCCTCCCCCTTGCGCTGGCGGGGTTCATCGCGTATAATGATAGATGTATCGTTATGCCAAAAAACGTGTAAGGAGCGTATTTTATATGAAGTTAGGTATCGTCGGTCTGCCCAACGTGGGCAAGTCCACTCTGTTCAACGCCATCACCTCCACCAAAAATGCTGAAGCTGCAAACTATCCCTTCTGCACCATCGAGCCGAACTCCGGCATCGTGGCTGTGCCGGACAAGCGGCTGGACAAGCTGGCCGAGATTTGGCAGACCAACAAAAAGACCCCCGCCATCGTGGAGTTCGTGGACATTGCGGGTCTGGTGAAGGGTGCAAGTCAGGGCGCCGGCCTTGGCAACAAGTTCCTTGGCCACATCCGCGAGTGCGACGCCATCGTGCACGTGGTGCGCTGCTTTGACGATGACAACATCATCCATGTGGTGGAGGACGTGACCAAGGCCGAGGCCGTGGACCCCATTGCCGATATTGAAGCCATCGACTACGAACTGATCCTCTCCGACCTTGAGGTGGTGCAAAACCGCGCCGGCCGCATGGCAAAAGCTGCCAAGAGCGGCAACAACAAGGGCGCTGCCGCCGAAGCTGCTTGGCTGCAGCAGCTTGCCGACCATCTGAGCACCGGCAAGCCCGCCCGCAGCTTTGATTTCGACCCTGCCGACACCGAGCAGCAGACCGTGCTGCACGAGATGGGTCTGCTGAGCGCAAAGCCGGTGCTGTACGCCTGCAACGTGGGCGAGGACGATTTGATGGAGGGCATCGAGAACAACAAGTACGTCCCGCTGGTGGCTGCCCGCGCCAAGGAGGAGGACGCCCGCTACATCCCCATCTGCGCCAAGACCGAGGAGGATATCGCGGATTACAGCCCCGAGGAAAAGAAAGCGTTTCTGGCTGAGATGGGCATTGAAGCCAGCGGTCTGGACAACCTCATCACCGCCAGCTACGACCTGCTGGGCCTGATCTCCTTCCTGACCGACGGCAAGAAGGAGTGCCGCGCATGGACCATCCGCAAGGGCACCAAGGCTCCGCAGGCTGCCGGTAAGATCCACAGCGACTTCGAGCGCGGCTTCATCCGCGCCAGCGTCATCGGCTATAACGATCTGGAAGCCAACAACTTCGACTACGCCGCCGTCAAGGCCAAGGGTCTGCAGCGCACCGAGGGCAAAGAGTACGTTGTGCACGATGGCGATGTCATCGAGTTCCTGTTTAATGTTTAAAGTTCTTCCCGTGAAAAGTGGAACCCGAACCGCCCGCAGGCGGTTCGGGTTCCTGAATTAAAAAGAATCATTCCTCTGAATATGGCCAAAGCGCACGCGGCGGCCATTTTTGATCGTAAAAGGAGCTTATTACCATGATCTTGGGTATTATGGGCGCTATGCCCGATGAAGTAGACCAGCTGTGTGCAAAGCTGGAAAATGTCACCGTTGAGCCCTACGGCGGCGTGGAGTACCACAAGGGTACGCTGGCCGGCAAGCAGGTGGTGGTGTGCTGCGCCGGTATGGGCAAGGCCAACGCCGCCGCCACCACGCAGGTGCTCATTACCAAGTTCGGCGCGGAGAAGATCATCTTCTCCGGCATTGCCGGCAACATGACCAACAAGATCGGCATCGGCGATGTGGTCATCGGCAAAACGGTGCTGTACCATGACGCCCAGCTGGATATGATCTGTCAGAACCCGCCCTTTTTGAAGGAGTACACCGGCGACCCGGAACTGATCGCCGCCGCCGAAGCTGCCTGCGCCGAAGCCGGGGTAAAGGCACTGGTGGGCAAGATCGCCACCGGCGACCTGTTTGTGGGCGACAGCGAGACGAAAGCCGCCATTGAAGCCAAGTGCGCCCCGGACTGCGTGGAGATGGAAGGCGCTGCGGTAAGCCAGATCGCCGCCAAGAACGGTGTGCCCTGCGTCATCCTGCGCGCCATGAGCGACAACGCCGACGAGGACGGCCACGAGGTACTGGTGGTGAAGAAGTTCAGCATCGGGGAGTATGTCGCCACCGCCACCAAGATCGTGGCAGCGATGGTGGAAAATCTGTAAAAGCGGCGGGTCTGCCGCGCACGGCAAAAACAAGCTTGCATTTGGGGAGTCCTGAAAAAACGCCTGCGGGCGTTTCAGGGCTCCTTTTTTGCGAACGGGTCAGCAGCCTTGTATTCCGCCGCACAAAGGCGTATACTGGGGCAAAAGGAGGTGTTTGCCATGTGGTTCGTTTACGCGCTGGGGTCTGCGGTGTTCGCTGCCCTTACCTCGATTCTGGCGAAGATCGGCATCGAGGGGGTCAACTCCACCCTTGCCACCGCTATCCGCACGGCGGTAGTGCTGCTGATGAGCTGGGGCATGGTGTTCCTCACCGGTACCCAGACCGGCATTGCGGATATCTCCCGCCGCAGCTGGCTGTTTCTGGTGCTGTCCGGTCTTGCCACCGGTGCAAGCTGGCTGTGCTACTACCACGCCTTGCAGGTGGGTGCAGCGTCCAAGGTAGTGCCCATTGATAAGCTGAGCGTGGTCATCACCCTTGCGCTGGCCTTTGTGGTGCTGCACGAGCCCTTCACCGCCAAAAACCTCATCGGCTGCGCCCTCATCACTGCCGGTACGCTGTTTATGGTGCTGTAACGAGATATGCAAAACGGCTGCTGCACGTTCTTGTGCAGCAGCCGTTTTATCGTTTTTATTCCTCGCCTTTTTTCAGCATATCCAGTTCCGGCATCAGCTCGGTGCTCACAATGGTAAGCATCTGCTCCAGCTTAGCGCATTCCGCGGGGGTAAAGCGCTGCCGGGCACGCTCCACTACGGTGTGCAGGTAAGAGTAACTGATGTTGTAGTAATCGATATACTTTTTGGTGGGGCGCAGGTGGTACTCCCTCCGGTCGGTGGTGGACTGGATCTTTTCCAGATAACCCTTTTTCACCAGACTGCCGATCTTATATGCCGCATTGGGGGTGGAGATCTGCATCATGCGGGAAAACTCCGCGATCGTGGGCTCGCCCATCGCCATGATGCCCTCCATGCAGAAGGACTCCACCGTGGTCAGGGTAGCCTCACGGGTGGCAAAGCGCTGGAACACGTTCTGATAAAAATGCAGCTTGAATTTGGTATAGACATCCTGAAAAGCTTTTTCCAGCATGGGTCATGCGCCTCCGATGCTTTAGTTTTCTTGCTATACGGCTAGTATACCACGAAAATGCCCCGCTGCATAGCGGAATTTTTACGCAGCATCCCCGGAAATTTTCGTCCGGGTGCGGGCGCGGATGACGCTGAGCACCGCCAGTTCCAGCACGATGGCCACCACCAGCAGCACCAGCGAGGTGAGCAGGCTTGCGCGGCTGCCCAGCACCGCCTGTGCAAGGCCGGTGATGATGTAGCACACCGCCGAGCAGGCTGCCACCGTAATGGCGTAAGGCAGCTGGGTGGAAACGTGGTTCACATGGCTGCAATGTGCGCCCGCCGAAGCCATGATGGTGGTATCCGAGATGGGGGAGCAGTGGTCGCCGCACACCGCGCCGGACAGGCAGGCGGCAATGGACACCACCAGCATCTCGCCGTCCGGGAAGGCCTGACAGACGATGGGGATCAGGATGGAAAAGGTGCCCCAGGAAGTGCCGGTGGCAAAGGCAAGGAACACCGCCACAAGGAAGATGATGACCGGCAGCAGATACTGCAAAGCCGCCGCAGAGCTGCCCAGCAGGTTTGCCACATAATACTTTGCACCCAGCAGGCCGGTCATGCCGGACAGCGTCCATGCAAGGGACAAAATCAGCATGGGGCTGACCATGGCCTTGAAGCCCTCGGGGATGCAGGCGGCAAAGTCCTGAAAGGTCATCACGCTGCGCACCCGGTAGAATACAAAGGTGAACAGCAGGGCGATGCTGCTGCCCATCACCAGACCCGCCGAGGCGTTGCAGTCCGCAAAAGCGGTGATGAAGTCCACGCCCTCAAAGAAGCCGCCGGTGTACACCATGCCGAAGATGCAGGCCGCGATCAGCACCAGCACCGGCGCGATCAGGTCGATAACATGACCGTTGGTATCATTCCCATCGTCCACATCGTCGCCGTAGGGACGGTCGGCGGTGGTGAACAGGTCGCCGTTTTTGGCGTTGTCCTCGTTCAGCTTCATAGGGCCGAACTCTGCCCCGGTAAAGATGAGGAACAGGCTCATCACAACGGTCAGGACGGCGTAATAGTTATAAGGAATGGTGCGCAGGAACATGGTAAAGCCGTTGATGCCGGAACCCGCCGGGACGCTGGAAGTGACCGCAGCCGCCCAGCTGGACACCGGCGCAATGATGCAGATGGGTGCGGCGGTGGAATCGATCAGGTAAGCCAGCTTTGCGCGGGACACCTTCTGCCGGTCGGTCACCGGGCGCATCACCGAGCCCACGGTCAGGCAGTTGAAGTAGTCGTCCACAAAGATCATCACGCCCAGCAGCAGGGTGGCAAACTGTGCGCCCGCCCGGCTGTGGATGTGGGTGGACGCCCAGCGGCCGAAGGCTGCCGAGCCGCCCGCCTTGTTCATCAGCGCCACCAGAATGCCCAGCATCACCAGAAAGGCCAGAATGCCCACGTTGCCGGAGTCCGACAGCTTGGTGATCATGCCGCCGTCCTCGTTGAAGAACAGGGTGTTCAGCGCCAGCTCAAGGTTGCCGTTGGCATACAGCAGCGCACCGGAAGCAATGCCCACCAGCAGCGAGGTGTACACCTCCTTGGTGTTCAGCGCCAGCACGATGGCAATGACCGGCGGCAGCAGGGAAAAGAAGGTGCTGTACACCGCACAGGTGTAGGTGGCGGGGTCGGCTACCTTGCCGGGGGTCACCGCCGTGCACCACAGCAGCAGGGCAAAGACGAACAGCGCCCCCGCCCAAGAAAGGTTTTTGTTTTTCATAAGCTCCTCATATCAGGTTTCAATCATTGTCTGCGGGGTTCGTCCGGCGTATCGGGGCGCAGGCTGCGGGGCAGACTACCCACAGAAACGCAAAGGGGGTGTGCACCGTGCCGGATTACAAGGCTATGTACTTTGAACTGTTCCGCGCCAGTGTGCAGGCTGTGCAGCTTTTGCAGGACGCGCAGACCCGCGCCGAGCAGCAGCTGCTGGCCGCAGACTTGCCGCCGCTGCGGCTGGACGAAACAGAACCGGACGATCCTTAGCCCTTTTTGGCCTCAGCCTTGGCGGCAAACTTTTCCTCAAAGATGACAAAGCGCTCGTGGGTGCCGCCGCCCACAGGGCCTTTCTCGTCCGCAAGCGTCACCTTAAAGGTCAGCTTGCGGCCCTCCACTGCCACCAGCTCGCTGCGGCAGGTCACAGTCATGCCCACAGGGGTGGGTGCGGTGTGCTCCAGCTCCAGCTTGGTGCCCACCGTGCCGCTGCCCGCTTCCAGTGCAGGGGCAACGCTCTGCCAGCAGGTCTTTTCGGCCAGTGCCACCAGTGCAGGGGTGGCAAACACGTCCAACGTGCCGCTGCTCATGGTCTTTGCGGTATTCTCAGTGCAGACGAGCACGCTCTGCTCGCCGCAGATCCCGGCTTCCAACTTCATATCCAGTTCCTCCTTCATGCGTCCTTTGGACGCAGATGTGTCGTTTGTGTTCACGCACTTTTATAAGATATCACAAAACGCGCCGGAATGCACTATTTTTTGCATATTTTTTCAGAGGGTTTTATACCCCCTCAGGCTCACTACGTTCGCCAGCTCCCCCAAGGGGACGCCTTTGGGCTATGCCGGAAGCCTTACCGCCACTACTGAAGCCGTCCCCTTGGGGAAGGTGGATTGCCGCACAGCGGCAAGACGGAAGGGGTAAAACCCGCACCCTGTTTGCAAATTAAATTTGCATCTTTTTTGCGTTTTAATGCAATTTTCAGCAATTTTGCGGGGATGTAAAAATCTTTGCGGAAAGTGCTTGACAGGGGGCCGTCTGCGTGCTATCATGAACACATGAACAGATGCTCATATATCGAAGCGAAGGGAGAGGACAGCATGACCGGGCTAGAACAAGCCGCACCAGAAAAGGAAAAGCAGCCGGTGGAGATGCCGGATGACGAGGTGCTGTACGAACTGGCAGATCTGTTCCGCGTGTTCGGCGATTCCACCCGCATCAAAATTTTGTATGCCTTACATGACAGCGAACTTTGCGTGCAGGATATCGCGGACGCCGTGCAGCTGAGCCAGTCTGCCGTCAGCCACCAGCTGCGGGTGCTCAAGGACTCCAAGCTTGTGCGCTTCCGGCGGGAGGGCAAAACTGTTTTCTACGCACTGGACGATGACCATGTGCGCAGCATCCTCTCCATGGGGATGGACCATATCGAAGAATGACCGGGCATATGCCCGCACAAAAAGAAAGGCTGGTACTTATTATGAAAAAGACCTACAAGATCGAAGTGGACTGCGCCAACTGCGCCCAGAAGATGGAGGATGCCGCCAATACCGTTTCCGGTGTGGAAAAGGCTACCGTCAGCTTTATGACCCAGAAGATGAAGGTGGAGTTCGCCGAGGGTGCCGACCCCCACGCCACCATGGAGAACGTGCTGTCTGCCTGCAAGAAGGTAGAGGACGACTGCGAGATCTTTGATATCTGATGTGCGGCAAAGCTCTCCCGGTCGGTGTTGACCGGGGGAGTTTTTCTGTGGAAAAATCCGCCACTTTTCAACAATTTCCACCGGGTTTTCAACAGATTTCGTGAGGAAAACAAAAAAGAAGCGTGGAAAAGTGCTTTTCTGCAGGAAAACTGTGTGGAAAACCCGGGTAAAACTGTGGAATAACCATTTTTTGCCGAAAAACTTGTGGAAAACCACCCGTTTTTCATCCGCTGCACCGCAAAATGAGGAGCGTTGCTTATGAACAAGAAACAAAAAAAGACCCTTGAGCGGATCCTGATCGCCGTGGCGTTGGTGATCGTGCTCAAGCTTTTGCCCGCCCTGCCCATGCCGGTGGAGCTGGCGCTCTACTGCATCCCCTACCTTGTGGTGGGCTGGGATGTGCTGCGCAAGGCGCTGAAGGGCATCAAGAACCGCCAGCCCTTTGACGAGTGCTTCCTGATGGCGGTCGCCACCGTGGGCGCGTTTGCACTGGGCGACTATGTGGAGGGCTGCGCCGTTATCATCTTCTACCAGATCGGTGAGCTGTTCCAGAGCGTGGCGGTGGGCAAGAGCCGCCAGAGCATTGCCAGCCTGATGGATATCCGCCCGGACTACGCCAATATCGAAGGCGAGGACGGCAAGCTGGAACAGGTAGACCCGGATGATGTCGAGGTGGGCACGGTCATCGTGGTGCAGCCCGGCGAGCGGGTGCCCATTGACGGCGTCATCGTGGAGGGCGCATCCGCCCTGAACACTGCCGCCCTGACCGGCGAAAGCCTGCCCCGTGACGTGAACGCCGGGGACGAGGTCATCAGCGGCTGCGTGAACATGACCGGCCTGTTGAAGGTGCGCACCACCAAGGAATTTGGCGAGTCCACCGTCTCTAAAATTCTCGACCTTGTGGAAAATTCCAGCATGAAAAAGGCCCGGGCAGAAAACTTTATCACCCGCTTTGCCCGGGTGTACACCCCCGCCGTCTGCTACGGCGCACTGGCGCTGGCTTTCCTGCCGCCGGTGGTGCTGCTGCTTATGGGACAGCCCGCCCGCTTTGGCGATTGGGTCTACCGCGCTTTGACCTTCCTTGTCATCAGCTGCCCCTGTGCGCTGGTCATCTCCATCCCGCTGAGCTTCTTCGGCGGCATCGGTGGCGCTTCCTCCTGCGGCATCCTCATCAAGGGCTCTACCTATCTGGAAGAGCTGGCAAGCACCGGCGTTGTGGTGTTCGATAAGACCGGCACCCTGACGCAGGGTACCTTTAAGGTCACCGGCATCCACCCCGCCGAGGGCGTGACCGACGCTGCACTGGTGGAAGCCGCTGCGCTGGCGGAAAGCTGGTCCAAGCACCCCATCTCCCTGAGCATCAAAGCTGCCTACGGCAAGCCCATTGACGCCGCCCGGGTCACGGACGTGCAGGAACTGGGCGGTCATGGCGTGACCGCCAAGGTAGATGGCAGGACCGTTGCCGCCGGTAACGCCCGCCTGATGGAAAAGCTGGGCATCACCGTGCCCGCCGTAGAGGGCGTGGGCACCATCGTGCACGTTGCCGTAGAGGGCAGCTATGCGGGCTATCTGCTGATTGCGGACGTGGTAAAGCCCCACAGCGCCGATGCCATCCGCGCTTTGAAGGCTTCCGGCGTGCGCAAGACGGTCATGCTGACTGGCGATGCACAGCCGGTGGCGCAGGCGGTGGCGCAGCAGCTGGGTCTGGACGAGTACCACGCCGGTCTTTTGCCCGGCGACAAGGTGGACCAGATCGAAAAGCTGCTTGCCGCAAAGCAGCCCAAAGAAAACCTTGCCTTTGTGGGTGACGGCATCAACGATGCACCGGTGCTGTCCCGCGCAGACGTGGGCATCGCCATGGGTGCGCTGGGTTCGGACGCCGCCATCGAAGCCGCAGACGTGGTGCTGATGGATGACGACCCTGCAAAGATCGCGCTTGCCATGCGCATTGCCCGCCGCACCCTGCGCATCGTGCACCAGAACATCGTGTTCGCGCTGGGCATCAAGGCGCTGTGCCTGCTGCTGGGCGCACTGGGCATTGCCGGAATGTGGGCAGCTATCTTTGCGGACGTGGGCGTGATGGTCATTGCCGTGCTCAACGCCACCCGCGCCCTATATACCAAAGACCTTGCCGGAAAGTAATTGGCAGGGATTGCATCTTCAGTAAAAAGAATATTTTTTGAGGTTCAGGAAGGTCTGCGGACTTTTCTGGACCTCTTTTTTTAACAGAAGCAGCCGCGCAGCGGGGGGATCTTTCTGCTGTCCGTTTCAAAAAGCGACGAATCAGCCAAAGCTAACCGCAATATGTTTCAAAAAGCGACACATTGCGGCAAAAGAATTGAACAAATTCTGAATATGTTTCAAAAAAGAACGCAACAAGCCAAAAAATGATTGTGACGCACAGCGGAAAACTATATACTTTTAATCAAGAAAGCCGCATCGGAATTGTGCAAAGGGTCGGGCTCCTGCACAACAGAGACTGCGGACACAAAAAAGGAGGAAACGTTCTATGACACTTCCCATGATCATTGCTCTGGCAGTGACTGTCCTCATGATCATCCTGATCATGGTGGATAAACTGCCCTTCGGTGCACCCCCGCTGCTGGCGCTGCTGCTGCTGGTGGTGTTCGGCGTTACCGACATCAAGACCGCCTTCGGCGGCTTCGCAAACCCCACCATCGTCATGCTGGCATCCTTCATGGCCATCATTGCGGCCTTGCAGAAGACCAGCTTCATCGTCAAGTTCAAGCAGACCATGTTCAACATGGCCAGCAAGGGCGGCTTTAAGGCCTACGTTCTGCTGATCCTCATCGTTATGCTGGGCTGCAGCCTGTTCGGCACCGGTTCCACCGCCTACTATGTGCTGGTCATCGGCCTGCTGTCCACTCTGCCCTACTCCAAGCAGCTGCCCCCGTCCAGGGTTCTGATGCCTGCGGGCTTTGCAGCAAACCATCCGCTGCTGCCCTTCAACACCGCTCTGCAGTACGGCATCGTGATCGCCGTTCTGGAAAGCGCAGGCGTTGCGGCAAACGTCAATCTGGTCAAGTTCTCTCTGGTCAACCTGTGCCTGTCCATCGGCTTCCTGGTGTGGTGCATCCTGGCCTACAAGATCCTGCCTGACCACCCCATTGCCGAGGCCAAGGAAGAGGCTCTCCACGCCGGTGAGCAGAAGGTCGCTCTGACCAAGAATCAGGAGCTCATCACCTACTTCAGCTTTGTGCTCGCCGTTGTGGGCATGATCCTGCAGAGCAAGATCGGTGACGCAGGCTACGCCATCACCGGTCTGGCCGTGGGCATCATCCTGATCTCCGGCGTCATGGACTTCAACGAGATCCGCAACTCCATCAGCGCACCCATCATCCTGATGTCCGCAGGCGTCATCGGCATCGCCGATGCTCTGGGCAACACCGGCCTGACCAGTCTGGTGGGCGAGACCGTTGCCAAGATGCTGGGCACCAACGTCAACCCCTTCGTGCTGATCTTCGCCTTCTGCATCCTGACCAGTGTGCTGGCCACCCTGACCGGTTCCACCATCGGCACCGTGTACGTCTTTGCTCCCATGGCCATTGCCACCTGCGTCAATCTGGGTCTGGATCCCACCGCAGCCGCTGCCGCTATCGTGGTCTCCGGCTGGTGCGGACACTTCCTGCCCATTGACGGTATGCCCGCCATGATCATGGGCGCCGGCGACTACAAGATCACCGAGTTCTGGAAGTTCACCATTCCGCAGTACTTCATCCGTCTGCTGGCGCTGACGGTGGGCGCTGTGCTGATCTTCCCCATGAAGTAACAGGAGAAACACCAAATGAAAAACACGTTTGAGCTGGAGCACGTCGGCATCAACACCGACAACGCAGGCGAGGCCGAGCAGCTGGCGCTGCTGCTGTGCAAGCTGTTCAACTTGGAGCCCCGCCACGGACAGAAGTCCGAGTTTGCCGGCAACTATTTCGAGTGCATGAAGAGCCCTTTTCTGGGCAAGAACGGCCACATCGCAATGCGCACCCCCGACCTGAAGGCTGCGATGGAGGAGCTGGAGGAAAATGGCTTTAGCTTCCGCATGGAGACTGCTGCCTATTTTGAGGACGGCCGTATCAAGAACGTATATCTTGACGGCGAGTACGGCGGCTTTGCCATCCACATCATGCAGAAATAACGCCAACTGACCGATCTTGTGCAGAACCGGGGATGGAGCGATCCGTTCCCGGTTCTGCAGGTTCATGCCCCGCGAAAATTCAGAGGAGAAAAATTATGCTGGTTCCTGTATTGTTATTTATCGTCGGTCTGCTGTTCCTGATCAAGGGCGGCGACTGGTTCGTGGACGGTGCTTCGGCACTGGCACGGCGGTTCCACCTGCCGGAGCTGCTCATCGGCGCAACGGTGGTATCCATCGGCACCACCCTGCCGGAGGTCATGGTGTCCACCATGTCCGCTGTCTCCGGCCATGGTGAGATCGCCTACGGCAACGCCATCGGCTCGGTCATCTGCAATTCTGCCCTGATCGCCGCCATCACCATCGCCGTCCGTCCGGGCAAGGTAGACCCCAAGACCCTGCGGGTGCCGGTAGCCTTCTTCTTTGCCGCAGCCGCCATCTACTGCGTGGCTGCCTACGCCATGGGCGAGTTCACCCGCCCGCTGGGCTTTGTGATGCTGGCCATGTTCGTGGCCTACATGGTGGCAAACGTATTGCAGATGAAAAAAGCCCCTGCCGCCGCCGAAGCGGAGGCCGAGGCCGAAAATGCCGGGGAAGAGATGTCCCTTACCAAAACGCTGGTGCTGCTGGTGCTGGGCGCTGTGCTGATCGCACTGGGCGCAAACCTGCTGGTGGATAACGGCACCCTCATCGCACAGGCACTGGGCGTGCCGGAGTCGGTCATCGCGCTGACCTTTGTGGCGCTGGGCACCTCCCTGCCGGAGCTGGTCACTGCCATCACCTCGCTGGTCAAGGGCTGCAGCGATCTGTCCCTTGGCAACATCGTGGGCGCAAACGTGTTCAATCTGGTGCTGGTCAGCGGCGTGTCCGTCACGCTGGCACCCTTCACCGTGCCGCAGAGTTCCACCCTGTTCGGCATCAATTCCAGCCTTGTGCTGGAGATCCCGGTCATGCTGGCTGTCATGATGATCATGACCCTTCCCGCACTGAAGCGCGGCAAGCTGTCCCGTGCGCAGGGCATTATCCTGCTGTGCATCTACGCCGCCTTCTGCGCCATCCAGTTTACCATGTGACATTCCCGGAGATACTTCCTGAAAAAAGGCTGCTGCACGAAAGTGCAGCAGCCTTTTTTTGGTTCTCTGGTTTTCAGCCCTTGCAGCCCTGTTCCTCCCAGTCGCCGAAATCGTTGGCATCGGCGATCTTGGTGGCATCGAACTTTCCGCTCTCGTCCTTGGGGGCAACGGCGGGGCCGGCCTCCACGGGGTTGGCGTTCGGAGCTTCGGGGTCGTAGGCGGGGCGCTGGGCAGCGGTCTCCGGCTGGGTCTGGGGTGCGTTCTCAGCAGGGGCAGGTGCTTCCGGTGCGGCTTCCTCGGCAGCTTCTGCGGCGGCATCGGCAGCCTTTGCTTCTTCCTTGGCTTCGGCTTCCGCGTAGGCTTCGGCGGTCTTTTCGGCCTCCTCGGCGTCCTTTTCGGCTTCCTCCGGGAACTCGACCTCCTCCACATGGAGCGGGTCTTTCTGGTTCAGGATCTTGTCCAGCACCACGATGGCAGCGCCGGTGACGGCCACGGCAGCAGCCGTGCCAAGAATACGGAACAGAGTTTTCATACCAGAACCTCCTTGTTATAAAGAAACGTTAAGAGAACGTTACGACCTCTTCCAGGGGCTTTTCGGCGGGCTCCACCGACACGGCGGTCAGCACCGGGCCCTTGCCCCGGTAGATGTTGTGGAATTTGTACCCCACCTTGGCGGTCACCCGCACCCATGCGCGCTGCTCCAGCGCCTTGTAGCCATCGTAGCTGCAGGGGAAGCCCACAAACTGGATGTCCTGCACGCAGCAGGTCATGGCAAAGCGGCCGGGCACAAAGCTGTTTTTGCCGGCGCGGTTGGTCTGGCAGACCTGTGCCAGAAAACGCACCGTCTTGCCGGTGTACTTCTGGGGCTCGTCCTGACAGTCCATGTACCAGATGCCGAAATCGTCATCCGGGATGTCGATGGGGTCGGCGTTGATATCAAAGGGCAGCGGGTCGGGGATATCATCGTAGGCTACGCTGCCGTCCTTGAACTCGTAGGCGATATCGCACTTGCGGGAGGCCTGCCGTACCAGCTTGTGCAGCTCCTGCCGGGCGTCATCGTTGTTCACGGCTTCGGCGCGGTTGAACACGATCAGCTCGCTGCGGGCGATCTTGTCCAGCATCAGGCTGCGCATGGAGTTGTCGCGGGCGTAGGTCAGGGCGGTGGTGCCGTCGGCAGTGGCGATGCACTGGTACACCAGCCAGTTCTCGGGCAGGGCATCCGCTAAATCCTGCAGCAGCCACATTCCGTTGTACTCGATGACCACGCGGCCTGCGTCTGCTTCCTTGCCCAGCTTTGCAAGGTTCTGGGGGTTCAGCTCAGACTTATCCTCCAATACCTTCACGGTCACGCCGGGGAAGGCGAACTTCTTCTCGTTGTATTCCTCTTCGCCCTCCTCGCAGACCAGCAGCAGGGTCTTGTCGCCGGAGTCGAAATTGGGGTCTTCAAAGGTCTCCTGAATAAACTTGGTCTTGCCGCTTTCCAGAAAGCCCACAAACAGGTAGACCGGGATCTCTTTTGCCATAATAAATGGTTGCTCCTTTTATCAATGATAGGCGCTCCCTTGGGGGAGCTGGCAATGCCGTCAGGCATTGACTGAAGGGGTCAGCAGCCGAACAGCTGGGCGATAGCGGTCTCGTTCAGCTTGGAGCCGATGACCACCAGCTTGCCGCCCACGTCTGCGCTGCGGCTGCGCACTTCCCACTCGCCGGGCACATAGTCGAACTCCAGCCAGCCGTCTGCGCCGCCGTCCACGATGCCCTTGCTGCGCAGGATCATGCCGTAATTGCCGGTATCCAGCTCGGTGAGGGCGTGCTCCACCTCAGCCTTGGTGAACTTGCGGGCCGTCTCCACGCCCCAGCTGGTGAACACTTCATCGGCGTGGTGGTCGTGATGATGATGACCGCAGCAGCAATGACCGTCATGGTCGTGATGATGCTCGTGCTCATCATGATCATGATGATGCTCATGCTCGTGCTCGTCATCATCCTCGTCATGGTCATGATCGTGGTGGTGGCCGCAGCAGCAATGGTCATCGTGATCGTGGTCATGCTCGTCGTGGTGATGATGCTCGTGCTCATCCTCATCGTCGTCATCGTCGTCATGGTCATGATGATGGCCGCAGCTGCACACACCGTTCTCATCGTAGTGATGATGGTGATGCTCGTGCTCTTCTTCCTCGTCCTCGTGGGCGTGCTCCTCGTTGGCCTTGGCAGCCATGGCGATCAGCTCGGCCTTGAAGTCGTCCTTGGTGGACATGGCCTTCAAAATCTGCTCACCGGTCAGGTGATCCCATGCGGTGGTCACGATGGTGGCGGTGGGGTTCTTTTCCCGCAGCATTGCCACGGCAGCGGCGATCTTTTCCTCGCTGGCGGTCTGGGTGCGGCTGAGCAGGATGCAGCTTGCATGGCTGATCTGGTCATCGTAGAACTCGCCAAAGTTCTTCATATACATCTTGACCTTGTTCACATCGGCCACGGTGACAAAGCTGTTCAGCTGCACGTCCAGATGCTCTGCCACGCCCTCCACGGCGCGGGTCACATCGCTCAGCTTGCCCACGCCGGACGGCTCGATGACGATGCGGTCGGGGTGGTACTGCTCCACCACCTGCTGCAGAGCGGTGCGGAAATCGCCCACCAGAGAACAGCAGATGCAGCCTGCGTTCAGCTCGTTGATCTGGATGCCGCTTTCCTTCAGGAAACCGCCGTCAATGCCGATCTCGCCGAACTCGTTCTCGATCAGCACCACCTGCTGGCCCGCAAAGGCCTCGGTGATCAGCTTTTTGATCAGAGTGGTTTTGCCGGCGCCAAGGAAGCCGGAGAAGATATCGATTTTAGTCATGTTCCAAATGCCTCTTTCTTTTTATCGCAATATTCGCAATTGTTAGCGCAAAGGGCCGCAGAGTGCTGACCCATAAAAATACTACACCTCTATTATAACAAGGCTGTCAATGGGAAACCGGCCTTTTTCAAGAAAAATTTGTAACTTTTTTTGCAAATTGACGGCGTTTTGGGGCGGGGACGAACTCCCTCAGTCAAAATCTGACGGCAGTTTACCCCTTCCGTCTGCTCCCGTTGGTCGCAGCCACCTTCCCCAAGGGGACGGCTTCAGAGGTGGCGGCAAAGTTTCCGGCGCGGCGCAAAGGCGTCCCCTTGGGGGAGCTGGCGAACGTAGTGAGCCTGAGGGGGTATTCCCCGCAAGCGGAGGCCATTCCAAATCGTCCCCGCATTGCATTCTTCCCCGCAGAATGATACAATAGCAGCAGCAAACCATCGCCGCCGGACGTTTTTCCGGCAAATGACAGAAAGAGGGCTTTTGTTATGAGTATGAACACAGTTCCCGAGCGTCTGGCTGCGCTGCGTGCCGCTATGAAGGCAAACGGCGTGGACGTCTATCTGATCCCGGTGGGCGACCCGCATTCCAGCGAGTATCTGCCCGACCACTACACCTCCCTGACCTACTTTTCCGGCTTCCACGGTGAGAACTCCAACTTTGTGGTCACTATGACCGAGAGCGCCGTCTGGGCAGACGGCCGGTACTTTGTGCAGGCAGAGAAAGAGATCGCCGGCACCGAGATCCAGCTGATGCGCATGGGCGAGCCGGGCGTGCCCACCGCCGAGGAATACTGCGGCAAGGTGCTGCCCGAGGGCGGCACGCTGGGTCTGTGCGGCCTGACCGCCAACTGCGCGCTGGTCAACAACCTGAAAAAGGAGTTGGAACCCAAGCACGGCAGCATCAAGACCCTGTTCCTGGAGGACGAGCTGTGGGTGGAGGGACGCCCTGCCCGCCCGGCTACCCCGGCATGGATCCTGCCCAAGGAGTACGCAGGCTTCTCCCCGGCAGAAAAGCTGGAGCAGCTGCGCGGCAAGCTGAAGGAGCAGGGCTGCACCGCCCAGCTGGTTGGCAAGCTGGATAATCTGGCTTGGCTTCTGAACCTGCGCGCCATGGATATCGAGTGCACCCCCTACGCCATGGCCTACTGCTATGTTACCCCCAGCCGCGCCGTGCTGTTCATCAATCAGGCGCGGGTCACCCCGGAGGCAAAGGCAGAGCTGGAAGCCAACGGCGTGACGCTGGCCGACTACGACAGCATTCTGGACGTGATGGCCGCCGAGACCGAGCCGCAGACTGTGCTGGCCGAGAGCGCTACTGTGAACTACGCCGTGTATCAGGTGTTGGAAAACAACCCCGCCCTGACCGTAAAGGACGCCGCCGACCCCCTGCTTGCCATGAAGGGCGTGAAGAACGAGGTGGAGCTGGCACACCTGCGCGAGACCCATCTGCGGGACGCCGTAGCCATGGTGCGCTTCCAGATCGAGCTGGAAAACCGTCTGGCTTCCGGCGAAGAGCTGACCGAGCTGACTGTGGACGAGATCCTGCACAAGTACCGCAGCGCGGACGACAAGTTCCTTGTGGAAAGCTTTGGTACCATTGCAGCCTACGGCGGCAACGCAGCCATGATGCACTACCACGCCACCCCGGAGGATCACGCCGTCTTGCAGCGCAAGGGCTTTTTGCTGGTGGACAGCGGCGCTACCTACATGGACGGCACCACCGACATCACCCGCACTTACCCGCTGGGCGAGCTGACCGAGGACGAGCGGCTGTTCTATACTTGGACGCTGCAGTGCCACATCGACATCGCCAAGGCCGTCTGGCTGGATTACTGCGACTGCCATATGCTGGACACCATCGCCCGCGAGCCGCTGTGGCGCCACCTCATCAACTACCGCTGCGGCACCGGCCACAGCGTCAGCTTTGTGGGCAACGTCCATGAGGGTCCCCACGCTTTGAACGGCCGCAACACCACCCTGATGCGCCCGGGCATGATCGTCACCGACGAGCCCGGCGTATACGAGGCCGGAGAAGTGGGCATCCGCATTGAAAACGAGATCGAGTGCTACCACAAGGCCGACAACCAGTACGGCACCTTCCTTGCCTTCCGCCCCCTCACCTTTGTGCCCATTGCCACCTCCCCCATCGTGCCCGGCGTGCTGGACAAGGAGCAGATCGCTTGGCTGAACGACTACCACCGCAAGGTGTTCGAGCAGCTGGCACCCCGCCTGACCGATGACGAGCGCGCATGGCTGGCTGAGAAGTGCGCCGCCATCGGCTGCTAATACAGAAAATAAAACAGGATTGCTGCACAAGGTCAGCGTCCTCGCCCTCTCCGTCTTTGCTTCGCAAATCCACCTCTCCCAAAGGGAGAGGCCTTGGCAAAGAGATGAACCTCGCGTGGACTGCCAAGGGCTCCCACTTTGGGGGAGCTGGCAAATCCGGAGGATTTGACTGAGAGGGCGAGCTTGTTAAAGTAAAAGCATCTGCAGCAGCCCTTTTGCCGCAAAGGAAACCGAACCATGATCTTTCACATTGCGATATGCAGCCCGGACGGAGCGCTGCGCAGCAGGCTGGAGCACCAGTGCATAGAGTTCTTCGCCCGGCGGGAGGACGCCTGCATCGTGGAGCAGCTGCAAGGCCCGGAAGCTCTTTTGCAGCAGGATGCCGCCGGGCTGCGGTACGAACTGTACCTTATCGAGCTTGCAGCGGTAGCCCGGCCCGAAGGGCTTACAGCGGCGGCAGAGCTGCGCCGCCGGGGCCGCCGCGCCCCACTGGCCTTTGTGGCGCGCACCCCGGCCCACGCATACAGCGCCTACCGGGTGGACGCCATGCAGTATCTGCTGCAGCCGGTGCACCAGACGGAGGTCTCTGCCCTGCTCAAGCGGGCGGTGGAGCCGGAATACGGCCCCACCCTTACCGTGACCACCGCAGACGGCGTGCGGGCGCTGGCCTATGCCGAGCTTGAATATCTGGAGTGCACCCACCATATCGTGCACTTCCACCTGACCACCGGGGAGGATGTGGCTTCCCTCTCGCTGCGGGTGCCCTTTTCCGCCGTGGCGCAGCCGCTATTGGCAGACGGACGCTTTGTGCAGCCGCACCGCTCCTATGTGGTCAATCTGGAAGCAGTGCAGCTGCTTTCCCCCGGCGAGGTACGGATGCGCAGCGGGGCACGCATTCCCATCCCCCGCGGACGGGAAACCGCCGTCCGGGAAGCCTTCTGCGCCCGGTTGGGATAAAAGCAAAAGCCGCTGCACAGCGTTTGTGCGGCGGCTTTTTTTGCTTGACGATATAATTGCCTTTTCACGGGAAAGGCCGTAAAGGCAAACGGCATTTGCGGTCGTTCAAAGCGTCCCGGCTGTAAATGGCTTATTCTGTCTTATCCCGGGGCTTTTTGCGGCGGGCGTGCTTTTTGGGCTTTCGCCGGGGCTTTTTGCGGGAGGGCTCGGGCTGGACAGAGGCATCGTTCAGGCGGGACACGGCATCCAGCAAAGCGCCCTGCAGGCTGTCCGAGGGCACACCGCTTTCCGAAAAGGCGAACAGAAATTTGTAGATCTGGGGCTGCAGCTCCTCGTACAGTCCAAGGCGGGTGTACACCTCCTTGAACAGCTGAAAGACCTGCGTTTTGTTCTCCACGATCCCGCGCAGGTCGATCTGGGTGTGGCAGATGCTTTTGGGGTTCTGGATATAGTGATACCCGGCATCGGGGATGGAAACGAACACCTCCGCGTGTTCGAGATACCCCATGTTGAAGAGCAGATCCTCCGCCCAATGGACATCGGGCGCAAAGCCAAGCTGGTTTTCCGCGATGATCTCCCGGCGGTAGAGTTTGTTCCACAGCACGCCGTAGTAAAAGGAGGCGGGCTGCTGCATCAGGCGGCGGGCGTAGTCCTCCCGGCTGTAAACGCCCTGCGGCAGAAAGCCGTACTTGTGCACCTCGGTCTTGGGCGCTTCCGGCTCGATGCCCAGCGATTCCTGCAATGTTTCCAGCGCGTGCCCGGTCTTGCTGGAGTTGGAGGGGATCACCATCCAGTACGGGGCGATTACTAGATCCGCGCTGTGCTGCAAGGCGGCCTGCACAAGGTTCTGGGTGTAATCGGGGTCCAGAACATCATCGCTGTCCGCAAACTGGATATAGTCGCCCTGCGCAAGGGCAAGCCCGGCGTTCCGCGTGCGGGAAACGCCCTCATTCTCCTTATCCACCACCACGAGACGGGGATCCTTTGCCCGGAACTGCTCGCAGATGGCAAGGCTGTCGTCCGTAGAGCCATCATTCAGCACGATGATCTCCAGCTCCTGATAGGTCTGGCTGCAGATGCTTTCCAGACAGCGGGAAAGCCCCTTCTGGGCGTTGTACACGGGCACGATGATGCTGACGAGCGGATTCGTCATGACAGGGCCTCCTTTTTCACGACAAGATTTGAGTATTATTATTATCATACTCCTGCGCCGCCCGGATTACAAGAGCGCTGCGCTGGGAAATATTACACCTGCGCCCAGTCCAGCGCGGTCCAGTCCGGCAGGAACTGGTCGCATACCCGGCGCAGAGCAGGGGCATCGGCGGCACTGGAGACGTCCTGAATGCCTACCAGATAGAAGCCGGCATCGTGGGCAGTCTGGGCGGCGTAAATGGCGTCCTCGCACACAGCGCACCCGGCAGGGCTTGTGCCGCCAAGGCGGTGCAGCGCCTCCATAAAGGGGGCGGGGCTGCTCTTGCTCATCGCACCCCGTGCTTCGATGTAAAAATCAAAGTATTCGTCGATGCCAAGGCGCGTCAGCACGGCGCGGCACTGGCTGCTCCATGTGTTGGAGCAAATGCACATCCGCGCGCCCTCGGCCCGCAGCCGGGCAAGGGTGTCCCGCACGCCGGGCTTCAGCTCCACCTTTTCGTACAACTGAGCGATCACCTCGCGCATCACGTCCCGGTAGCTGTCCATATCCAGCGGCAGCGCGTACTCCCGGATGAGGTACTGTGCGCCGTCCTCCATGCCCATGGTCAGAAGGGTCTTGTGCAGGTCTGCTTTCGGGGTGCGGCCAAAGCGCGCCAGCAGCGCCTCCGGGGCACCCTCCCATACCACCACCATGCTGTCAGTCAAAGTACCGTCCATATCAAAGATCCATTGTTTGCAGTGCATACGTTCCCTCCTGTTGTGCGCCCTTCGGGCTGCTGCTTTACACATCTCCTGCGATAGTATAGCACGAAACTTTCACAGGAAAAAGGCATGATCTCCGAAAATTCGGGAGAATTTTCCGCAAAAGTATGGTATAATTATAACAATCTTAGAAAATACCGGGAACGTGCACGGGAGGGTTTGATATGGAACGCAGAGATCCCACGCAAAAAGCGCTGGTGCTGGCAGGCGGCGGCGCGCGGGGCAGCTATCAGGTGGGCGTCTGGCGGGCTTTGATGGAGCTGGACTGGCACCCGCAGATCATCACCGGCACCAGCGTGGGCGGGCTGAACGGTGCCATGTTCGTGCTGGACCGTTACGAGACTGCCCGGGATATGTGGCTGACCATCCGCAGCCGGGATGTGATGGAACTGCCGGAGGAGAACGCAGACCTTTCCGCCCTGCACCAGTTTCTGCGCCGGGTGGTAAAGGCGGGCGGCATGGACGTGACCCCGCTGGAAGAGATCGTGGAGCGGGTGCTGGACGAGGACGCGCTGCGGGCAGCGCCTATCCGGTTCGGCATCGTGACGGTGGAGCAGCGCGGGCTGCGCCCCCGGGAACTGACGCTGGAGGATATCCCCGCCGGGCAGGTGCGGGACTACCTGATGGCTACGGCGGCCTGCTTCCCCGCCCTGCAGGCGCGGCAGATCGACGGGGTAAAGTTTCTGGACGGCGGGTACAGCGATAATATGCCCACCGGCCTTGCCAAGACCATGGGTGCAGAGGAGCTGGTCTGTGTGGACCTTGAGGGCGTGGGCATCACCCGCCCCAACCTGACCGGTCTGCCCACCACCATGATCCGCAGCTACTGGGAGCTGGGCGATATCCTCCACTTCGACCCTGACACCGCCAAGCGCAACATCGAACTGGGTTACTACGACACCCTGCGCGCCTTTGGCCGCATCCGGGGCTGTGCCTACGCGGTGGACAGCGGTGCGGACAGCAGCGCCGATGCCGAAGCCTTCCGTGCCGCCTTTGACGCAGTGCAGAAGGAGGTGCGGGAGAAGTACCCCGTCACCCTGACCGCCGATGCCGCTTTGCTGCTGGCGCGGATGAAGGACGACCAGCTTGCCCCGCTGGAAGCCGCCGCCGAGGATGCCGGGGTGGACCCCACCCGCTTTTATACCACCCGGACGCTGGCCCAGGCGTTTCTGGCGGCGTGCGACAAAGACCGCATGGAAAGCTTTGCCCCGCTGTTTACGGGCAGCAGCACCGCCGGGCAGGCAGCGCTGGCCGCGTTGCTGCCCAATACATTCTTACAGGCGCTGGTGTGGCGCACTTTGACCGCATCGGCTTTGCCGGAGGTGACAGAAGATGAAGGTTTATAAAGGCGTATCCGCTTCCCCGGGGCTGGTGCTGGGACAGGTGAGCCGACTGGAACATCATGTGGAGACCTTCAGCCACGGGCCTTTCAACCCGGAGCGGGAGCTGCGGCTGCTGGCAAATGCCGTGCACACGGCGCAGAACGAGCTGGACTCCATGGCGGAGCGCGCCGCGCCCACCGAGCAGGCCATCTTTTTGTTCCAGAGCATGATGCTGGACGACGAGGGCATGATGAACGAGGTGCGCTTTTGCATCAATGCGGGCATCAGCGCTTCGGCGGCGATGCATCAGGTGGGGCAGCGCTACGCCGACCAGCTTGCCAACATGAAGGATAACCCCTATATGCAGCTGCGCAGTGTGGATATTCTGGACGCCACCCGCCGGGTGATCAATATCCTGAACAACCGCCCCCGGGTGTGGCTGGCGCTGGATCATCCGGTGATCCTTGCCGCTGACCGGCTGATGCCCACCGACCTGTTCAGTGTGCCCTCCGGCATGATCTTGGGCGTCATCACCGCCGAGGGCAGCGGCCAGAGCCATGCCGCCATCATTGCCCGGGCAATGAACATCCCGGGCATCGTGCAGGTGGGCAAGGATTTTCTGGACGACTGCGACGGCCGCACCGTCATTCTGGATGCAACCAACGGCAACTGCATCCTCGACCCGGACGCCGTCGCCCGCCAGCAGGCAGAAGCCAGCATCTGTCAGCTTCAGCGCGAGGACGCGGAGATGAAGCAGCTGCACAGCCTGCCGGATGAGACAAGGGACGGCGAACCCTTTGAGCTGCTGGCAAACTGCTTCGGCCCGGAGGATATCGACACCGCCATGCAGTCCGGTGCAAAGGGCGTTGGGCTGCTGCGCAGCGGCTACATGATGCTGCCCGGGCGCATTCTGGACGAGCAGGAGCAGTATTTCTTCTATTGCTCCTGTCTGGCAGCGGCAAACGGCTGCCCGGTGACCGTGCGCACCTTCGACTTTGGCTCCGACCGCACCGTGGCGGATGCCAATCAGGGGCCGCAGTCCTCCAAGCTCGGCCTGCGCGGCATCCGCAACAGCCTGCGCCAGCCCCAGCAGTTCCAGACCCAGATCTGCGCGTTGCTGCGCGCCGCCGCCCGGGGGCCGCTGCGGGTGATGTTCCCCATGGTGACCGAGGTGGAGGACTGGGACGCCGCCATGAGCATCGTGGAGCACTGCCGCCAGAGCCTGCGGGAGCGGGGCGTGCCCTTTAATGAGGATGTCAAATTCGGCGTGATGCTGAGCATCCCCGCCGCCTGCCTGACCGTGGAGGACTTTGTAGCCCACGGCTGCGATTTTCTGGTCATCGGCACCAACGACCTGACCCAGTACACCCACGCCGCCGACCGGGAGCTTGCCAGCGCAGAGCACTACTACCGCCCCGCCAGCCCTGCCATGAAAAAGCTGATCACCATGGTGATGGATGCCGCGGGTGCGCACCACGTCCCGGTGACCATCTGCGGCCTTGCCGTGGGCAACCCCGCCAACACGGCGCAGTACCTGCACCTTGGTCTGCGCAGCTTCTCGGTAAGCCCGCAAAACCTGCTCAAGGTAAAGCAAGCCCTGCTGGACACCGATGCCCACCCGGATGCAGGGGAAAAGGACTGAAAGCGCTTTACAAAGCGTAATATAATACAAAATAATAAGAGGCTGCTGCACAAACCTTTGTGCAGCAGCCTCTTTGGCGTTGTGTTTTTAACTTTAGCGAGCTCGCCCTCTCCGTCTGCTCACTTTGTTCGCATCCACCTCTCCCAAAGGGAGAGGCCTTGGCAAAGAGATGAAGTTTGTGTGGACTGCCAAGGGCTCCCACTTTGAGGGCCGACTTCCCCCGGCCGGGGGAAGATGTCGTGCAGCGACAAAAGGGGGAATCTGGCATCGCGCAGCGATGACTGAGAGGGCGAGGACGCTGACCGCGTGCAGCAATTACTCCAGATTCCCCGTCAGGGTCATGACGGCGGAGAGCACCGCCAGCGGGGCGGTCTCGCACCGGAGGATGCGGGGGCCAAGGCCTACCGTTTTTGCCCCGGCCTTGGCAGCCATTTCGGCTTCCTCGGCGGCAAAGCCGCCCTCTGCGCCGGTAACGATGGCAAGGCGCAGCTTCTGCCCGTTGGCGGGCTTTGATTCGGCCAGCAGCTGGCGCAGGGGTGCGCCGCCGCACTCGTAGCAGAACAGCACCAGATCGTACTGGTCAAAGCTGCGGCACACCGCCCCGAAGTTCGGCAGCGGCAGGGCTACGTCCGGCAGAACGCCCCGGCCGCACTGCTTGGCGGCTTCCAGCGCAATGCGGTTGTAGCGCTCGTTCTTCTGCTCCTCTTTTTTGGGGGCGGCCACGCAGTAGCGGCTGAAAAAGGGCACGATGTGGGCAGCGCCCAGCTCCACCCCGTGCTTGATGATCTGTTCCAGCTTATCCTGCTTGGGGTAGCCCGCCAGCAAAGTTACCTCCACGGTGGGCTCGGCGGCGCTGGGGTAGCCCGGCTCTACGGCAAAGTCTACCCTGTCCTCTCCAAAGCCGGTGATGGTGGCGGTGTACTCCACGGCGCTGCCGTCGCAGAGGATGACGGTATCCCCCGGCTTTGCCCGCATCACCCGGGCAAGGTGATGGGCGTCCGCACCCCGCAGGGTGGCGGTGCCGTCAGAGATCTCGGTGGTAAAGTAGCGGTGCGGCATACTGTGCGCTCCTTCTCATAATGTATGGATATCAGGCCTTTTTGCAGACGATGCACTCCCAGCCGCGCTTTTCCTTCACTTCCACAATGGCAAGCCCAGCCTTTTCCAGCCCGGCGATCACCTCGTCCTTGCGGCTGTCGATGATGCCGCTGGCAATAAAGGTGGCACCCTCGGCCATCAGGCCGGGCACGGCGGGTGCAAGGCTGAGGATGGCGTTTGCCACGATGTTGGCGGTGATGATGTCATAAGTGCCGCTGGCTTTATCGGACAGGTCGCCCACCAGCACGGTCAGCTTATCCTGCACGCCGTTCAGGGCTGCGTTCTCCCCGGCGGTGCGCACCGCCACAGGGTCGATGTCCACGCCCTCGGCGCTGGCGGCGCCCAGCTTGAGGGCGGCAATGGCAAGGATGCCGCTGCCGGTGCCGATATCCAGCACCCGCTCGCCGCCGCGCACCTGCTCGTCCAGCGCTTCAAGGCAAAGGCTGGTGGTCTCGTGACCACCGGTGCCGAAGGCAAGGCCGGGGTCAAGGATCAGCTTGACCCGGTCGGTGTCGTACTGCTGCCACGAGGGCACCACAGCCAGACGGCTGCCGATCTCCATGGGGTGGTAGTATTTGCGCCAGCCGTTCTGCCAGTCCTCCTGCTCCACGCCCTCAGTCTCCACGGTGTAGGGGATGCCGGCGGCTTCCATGCGGGCGGCGATAAGCGCCAGCGTTTCCACCTGAGAAGCGCCCGGCTCCAGATACAGATGGATGATCACGGTATCCCGGGGCTTGTCCAGCAGCTCCTGCTCGATCAGATCCACGTGGGCGATCTCGGCCACCTGCTGCTCGATGTCGCTGTAATCCTCGATGTAGATGCCGCCCTCGGCGATCAGGGTAGCAACAGCTTCGGCGTTTTCGGCATCAGCCTTGGCCACAGTCAGGCGGATATCGGTCCATTCCATAAGGCATTCTCCTTTTACGTTGTATCCATGCCGCCCGGCGGGGCAGATGGAAAAAAGTTCTCTTATCTGTATAGTACCCGATTCTGCGCTGGGATGCAAGCATTTGGACAAAATAGACATAAAAAGAAAAGAATTTTCAGCACTTAAATCAGAACGCGTGCAGAAAAAACAAAAAATACTGACAGCCGTGCCGTCAAACAAGGACTTTTGACGCATTTTGATAGAAAAAAGACGAAAACCACTTTCTTTTTTTGCAAAAATATGTTACTATTCTGTTACGGAACTATGGACGGCCTGCAACCAGAGACTGTCTGTAAACACAAACATTCTTTAAGGAGGAATGTGTCTTATGATGAAGTATCTCCAGAAACTGGGCAAAGCTTTGATGCTTCCCGTCGCCGTGCTGCCGATCTGCGGCATCCTGATGGGTCTTGGTTATGCCCTCGCTCCGGGCGTTATGGGTGTTCCCGGTGCACCGACTTCCGGCGCAGCATACACTGTCGGCTTCCTGCTGGTCAAGGCAGGCGGCGCTCTGATCGATAACATGGCATGGCTGTTCGCCATCGGTGCCGCTGTCGGCCTTGCTGACAACGACGGTACCGCAGGTCTGGCCGGTCTGGTCAGCTTCCTGATGATGCAGCAGCTGCTGAACCCCGGCGTGGTCAGCATGGTGCGCACTCTGGAAGAGGGCACTGCTACCTACATTGCCTTCCAGAAGGTCGCCGGCAACTCCTTCATCGGCATTCTGGCCGCTGTTGTGGGTGCTGCCTGCTACAACAAGTTCAAGAATATCCAGCTGCCTGACTGGCTGGCATTCTTCTCCGGCAAGCGCTTCGTTGCGATTGCTACCGGCGTGATCTCCATTCTGGTGTCCGTGGTTCTGCTGTTCGTCTGGCCCGTCATCTTCGGCGCGCTGGTCGCTCTGGGCAAGGGCATCGCTGGCATGGACGGCATCGGCGCCGGCATCTACGCCTTCCTGAACCGTCTGCTCATCCCCACCGGCCTGCACCACGCTCTGAACAACGTGTTCTGGTTCGATACCATCGGTCTGGGCGACCTGAGCCACTTCTGGGCTGGCGAGACCTCCGCTGATGTGGGCTGGAGCCTTGGTATGTATATGTCCGGCTTCTTCCCCTGCATGATGTTCGGTATCCTGGGCGCTGCTCTGGCTATGATCAAGACCGCTAAGAACAAGAAGGCCGCCATCGGTCTGGTTCTGTCCGCTGCTATCTGCGCATTCGTCTGCGGCGTTACCGAGCCCTTCGAGTTCGGCTTCATGTTCCTGTGCTTCCCGCTGTACGTTGTGTACTCCGCTCTGTACGGCATCTTCACCGTCATCACCTACTACTCCGGTTTCCGTGCTGGCTTCTGCTTCTCCGCAGGCGCTACCGACCTGGTGTTCTCCGCTTCCCTGCCCGCAGCTGCTAAGACCTGGATGATCATTCCTCTGGGCATCGCAGCATTCCTGGTGTTCTACTTCGTGTTCTACTTCGCTATCACCAAGTTCGACCTGAAGACCCCCGGCCGTGAGGATGACGACGAGGAAGCTGAGAAGAAGGTCGTTCTGGCTAACAACAACTACACCGAAGTCGCTTCTGCTGTTCTGGCTGCTGTCGGCGGCAAGGAGAACGTGAAGGACGTTGGTTACTGCGCAACCCGTCTGCGTTTTGAGGTGAAGGATAACGCCAAGGTCGACGAGAAGGCTGTCAAGGCTGCCGGTGCTGCCGGTGTTATCCGTCCCAGCAAGAACGCTTGCCAGGTCATCATCGGCACCAAGGTGCAGTTCGTGTACGACGAGCTGAAGAAGATGCTGTGATCCTGCACTTCTGAAAAGAATGAACTGCAAAAGTCTGGTTGATTTTGCAGTATGAACCGGGCCGCCGGGGGCGGGGTGCACAGCGCCCCCTCCCGGCGGCCCGCTTTTTGTACACAGCGGTACAATGTTCACACAAAAGGACTTTTGTAAAAACACCCGGCGTGCTATACTGGGTGAAAAGAAAAGAGAACGAGGTGTTTTGTATGATCCTTCAGAATGCACTGGTCTATACCCCGCGCCACACCTTTGAGCGCGGCACCATCATCATCCGCGATGGCCGTATCGTGCCCTTTGCCGCCCCGGAAGAGGGCGAAGAGGTGCTGGACGCCGAGGGGCTGTACGCCCTGCCGGGCCTTGTGGATATCCACTTCCACGGGGCGATGGGCAAGGATTTCTGCGATGGCACCGAGGAGGCCATCCAGACGCTGGCGGATTTTGAGGCCAGCAAGGGCGTGCTGGCCATCTGCCCCGCCACCATGACCTACCCCGAGGAGATCCTGAACAAGGTAATGGACGCCGCTGCCGCCCATAAAAACGGCAAGGGCGCCGACCTTGTAGGCATCAACATGGAGGGCCCCTTCATCAGCCCCAAAAAGGTGGGTGCACAGAACCCGGAGTATGTGCAGGGCGCAGACGCCGCCATGTTCCGCCGTTTGCAGAAGCGTGCGGGCGGTCTGATCAAGCTGGTGGACGTTGCACCCGAAGAGCCGGGCAATCTGGACTTTATCAAGGAGTGCCATAACGAGGTGCGCATCTCCATCGCCCACACCTGCACCGACTACGACACCGCCGTCAAGGCCTTTGAAGCCGGTGCCACCCACATGACCCACTTGTACAATGCCATGCCCGGCATCACCCACCGTGCGCCCGGCCCTATCATTGCGGCTATGGAGCACGATGCCGAGGTGGAGCTCATCACCGATAACGTGCATATTCACCCCGCCATGGTGCGGTTCACCTTCAACACCTTCGGGGACGACCGCGTCTGCCTGATCGCGGACAGCGCCATGTCCTGCGGCCTGCCGGACGGCCAATACAGTCTGGGCGGACAGGCTATCACGGTCAAGGGACCCCGCGCCACCCTGACCGAGCACCCGGACACCATTGCGGGCAGCAACACCTGTCTGTACGACTGCATGAAGCGCGCCGTGCTGGAGATGAACGTGCCGCTGGAAAGCGCCGTCCGCGCCGCCAGCGAGACCCCCGCCAAGAGCATTGGCGTGGACAACGACTACGGCAGCCTTGCCGCCGGACGCTACGGCAACGTGATCCTTGCGGACAAGGAGCTGAACATCAAGGCTGTCATCCAGAAAGGAAACCGGATCGTATGAGAGAGCCTGCGTTTATCTGGCGGCTGCTCACCGGCCCGGAGCTGACCGATGTGTATCTGAACGAGATGCGCCGGGACTTTCCTGCCGGGGAGCTGAAGCCCCTGAGCATGATCCTGAACAGCGAAGCGGATGGCACTGCCCACACATGGGGCGTGTTTGACGGGGACACCCTTGCCGCCTATCTGCTGATGGTGCGTCCCGAGGGCTGCCGGATGAGCCAGCTGGATTATTTTGCCGTAGTGCCCGCCTACCGCGCCCACGGCATTGGGGCGCAGCTGCTGGCGCAGCTGCCCGCCCACGAGGACACCGCCGAGGCCATTTTAATTGAAGCCGAGATGCCGGAAAAGGCCGAGGACGCAGCCATGGCAGTGCGGCGGCTGGGCTTTTACGCCCGCTGCGGCGCGTGGGACACCCACTACACCGAGCATCTTTTTGACGCGTGGTTCCGCATTCTGGTGCTGGACTGCCCGGGCTGCGCGTCCCTTGCCCCGGAGACTGCAGTGGAAGCCCTGACCGACTGCTACCGCCGCACCATCAGCCCTACCCAGTGGCAAAAGCACGTGCAGTTCTTTGCCCCGGATGGCAGCGTGTGCGGCTGAGGGCAAAACGCACATAACCATAACATAAAAGAATGCCCGCCCACCGTGGTTTCCCACAGGTGGGCGGGCATTTTATGGTTTATCGTTTGCGCGCTGTAAAAGCGCTCAGAGGGCGGCGGTCTGGGGTACCAGCCGGAAGAGCATTACGGGAAGCTCGCTGTTTGCAAAATCCAGCGTAAAGATGAGTTTGCCGTTCTTTGTTTCAAAAGGCAGCTCCGTCTGCGTGCCGTCCGGGGCAATGCGCACAAGCTTTTTACCTTCCAGCAGTCCGGCGGGCAGCGCAAGCCTTACCAGGCCGGTGGGCTGCGTCAGGCTGCCGGCAGTCTCAAATGCCACACTCAGGTATTCCCCGTTCGTCCGTGCGGTCACATCCTCCGCAGAAAGACTGCCGCTGATAGTCCACGCCGTTGCGGCTTCGATCTTTTCCAGCTGCGCGGCGTTTTCTGCCTGCCCGCACACGGGGCAGAAGGTCAGGGTCTCGCCTTCCGCAGTGCGGAAGGTAAACTTCCGGCAATCGGTGCTGCCGATGTGCGCGCAGCCCTGCCGCAGACAACCGGCGCTCTGAGAGCCGGTTCCATTCGGGGACCATGCACCGAACTGGTGTCCCAGCTTATCGGTCGGGTCTGCGGTGTAACTGTCTTTGCAGCGGGAGCAGGTAAAAACAGTATAGCCGTCTGTTTCACAGGTAGGCTCTACGGTAACAGCCTGATAGTCATGGTTCAGCGCGGACAGCTCCGCATAGGTGGTATAATCGCAGCGGGAACAGGTGTCGTAAGCGTTCCAGCCCTTTTCCGTGCAGATGGGGGCTTTTGCTTCGTGGTGCACTAAATCATGGTTCAGCGCAGGGATTTCTTGATAAGTGGTATAGTTGCAGCGGGAGCAGGTGTCGTAAGCATCCCAGCCCTTTTCCGTGCAGGTGGGGGCTTGCGCGTCATGACGCACCAAATTATGGTTCAGCGCGGGGATTTCTTGATAAGTGGTATAGTTGCAGCCCAAGCGGGAACAGGTGTCGTAGGCGTCCCAGCCCTTTTCCGTGCAGGTGGGGGCTTTTGCTGCGTGCTGCACCAGATCATGGTTCAGTGCGGTCAGCTCTGTATAGGTGGTATAGTCACAACGGGAGCAGGTGTCGTAAGCATCCCAGCCCTTTTCCGTGCAGGTGGGGGCTTGCGCGTCATGCGGCACCAAATCATGTTTCAGCGCGGGGATTTCTTGATAAGTGGTATAGTTGCAGCGGGAGCAGGTGTCGTAAGCATCCCAGCCCTTTTCCGTGCAGGTGGCGGCTTGCGCGTCATGACGCACCAAATTATGTTTCAGCGCGGGGATTTCTTGATAAGTGGTATAGTTACAGCGGGAGCAGGTTTTGTAAGCATCACAGCCGGGTTCCGTACAAGTGGGGTCTTTTGCTTTGTAGTACACAAAATCATGTTTCAGTGCGGGGATTTCTTGATAAGTGGTATAGTTGCAGCCCAAGCGGGAGCAGGTGTCGTAAGCATCCCAGCCCTTTTCCGTGCAGGTGGGGGCTTGCGCTTCGTGCTGCACCAGATCATGGTTCAGTGCGGTCAGCTCTGTATAGGTGGTATAGTCACAACGGGAGCAGGTTTCGTAAGCGTTCCAGCCCTTTTCCGTGCAGGTGGGGGCTTTTGCTGCGTGCTGCTTCAAATCATGCTGTGCGGGCAGCTCTTTGCGGGTGGTATAGCCGCAGCGGATGCAGCGGTCGTAAGCGTCCCAGCCGATTTCCGTACAGGTGGGGGCTTTTGCACGGAAATGCACCAGATCATGGTTATTTGGGTCTTTTTCGCCGTATTCCCCACCACACACCTCACAGACCGCTTTGGCGCTGCAGGTTGCTGTGCCACCGGTACAGTTTGCAGTATCAACTTCGCGGCAGTAGTTCGTGCAGCTGCGGGTGTGCGTGCCGTTGCCGGCGGATGACCACTCGCCCCATGCGTGACCGCCGTAGTAACTCCCTCCGCAAGTATTGCACATTCCCAGACTGTCGCAGGTCGCGTAGCCGCCGCTGCAGCTTCCAGTCTCTTCTGCGTTGCAGCGCTTGCATCTGCGGGTGTGCGTGTTCGTGCCGTCGTACTTAGGCGTCCACGCGCCCCAGTCGTGACCGAGAACGCCGTATTCCGCGCCGCATTTTTCACAGGTTTTGCCTTTGGTGCAGGTGGGGGTTTCGGTGCCGCCGGTATGTACCATTAAATACGTAACATTGCCATCGTTGTGGCAGTTCTGGCATTCAGCTACATAAAACCTATGACTGTTCGAATCATATTTTCTGTATCCGAGGATCTCACGTGTCTCCGTACTCCCACAGCGGGCGCAGTGCACCGTGACTGTTTCTGCCGCCGCTTTTAACACGATCCCCGGTATCAGGCACACCATTGCCAGCACCGTCAAACACCGGATCAGCCATTTTTTCATGTTGCTCCCTCCTTGTCATCAAACCTTGTTATCCTTTCAGATCAAACTGCACGGACAGCGATGCAAGCACGGCATCTACCACCTTCCGCGCCTGGGCAAGCATATCGATCTCCGCCACAAAAGCGATGACCTGCTCGCGCTCCTGCGCGGGGACCTGCAGCGCACTCAGGCTCATACTCAGATAGCGCCGTATTTTGCGCTCCAGCGTAAAGTAGGGGTCGCACCGCCGTGCCATGTAGCCGCGCATCATGCCAGCCGTGCCCAGCTCCATCTCGTAGAAATCGCACTCGGCGCACCCGGGCAGATACGCGCTGAACGCCGCCTGCAGCTCGGCCGTGGTGCTGCGGTGGATGATCTCCGCCGTGGCGGGGAAGGTGTACGCTTCCACATAGATATCCCGCAGATTCTCGCTCAGCTCGGTCATCGCCAGCTGCAAAGCCGTTTCCACCGCGTAAAGGTACACCGGCGAGGGGGCGTTTGCCGCCAGCGGCCTTACCGCGCCGAACTGCCTGCTGAACATCATGCCGATCAGCTCGGTCAGCACACCGTCCTTGGTGCGGAAAATATTCTGGAACGACCCGGCAGAAACATCTGCTTCCTTTAAAATTTCTGCCACCTTGGTGTTCGTGTAGCCTTTTTCCAGAAAAAGCCGGACACAGGCGGTCAGGATCCGCCGTTTTGCTTCTTTGCTGTCGTATCTGCGCGCCATTGGAAATCATCCTTTTCTATAATTGGTTTCTAACCCAATTATATATTGATTTGAAAATTGCGTCAAGTAAACTTTTAAGGGCGTATTTTGGGCAGTTTGACAAAATTTGAACTTCCCGCCGGTGTGCAAAAGTGTGCAAAAGTGTGCAGAGCTCCAGAAAACGAAAAATCCCACAATAATATAATTAAACTTATGATAATCCAGATTATATTATTTCTTGTAAACTGCATCTTCCTGAATCAGAATCAGGTCGGAATTCTCCGCTGCCATTTCCACCAGTCGATCTGTAAAACCACTTTTGGAAAATAGCCCGTACACGACCTCATATCCCTTAAATGCTGCTGCAAGCTCTTTTGACTGCCCCTTCTCCTGCAAAGCAGAGTAGACCGCCACATCCACAGGCTTCGCATGGTACTTGCACTCACCGAGGAACAGCCGTTTGTGCTGGTTGTCCACAGCCGCAACATCAATTTCTGTATCGCCCTCATTATCATTTCGCCAGTAAGAGCCAATGCGTGAGGGTGCAAAGTCGATCTGCCCCTTTCGGCACAGCTCCGCAAAGATGTTCCGGCAGATGCTCTCATAAGCGAAAGCCACAAATTTTTGCTTAAAGTCTTTGCCCATCTCGTCCAGCACGATCTGTTGGTTGTCCAGTTCCAACTCCCCCTTAAACGGGTACACATAGCGGAACCAGAAGCGGATGAAGTTGTCCGAAACATAATACAGGCTTTTCCGGGAACGCTCCGGATTCTTTTCGGTGATGGGAACGTTCTTGATAACAAAACCAAGGTCGATCAGTGTTTTCAGGTACGGCGTAATAGCTGACGTGTCCTGCTCCATCGTCATACCGATCTTGCTCAGCTTGTGGTTGCCGTCCGAAATCGCTTTTAGCACGGAGAAATAGTTGATGGGCGTCTGCACTTCCTCGTTGAGTAAGAAATCCGGTTCTTCATACAAAAAGCCATTTTTCGACAGTACCACACGCCGAATTTGCTCCATCAGCGGCTCGTCCGTCTGGAAAAACTCCATATATTTCGGTACGCCGCCCGTGATGGCATATTGCTCCACTGCCTGCTCAAACGACAGGTTCTGCGCCGCATACACATCCGTAAATTGTAGCGGCATCAGCCGAATCTGTGCCGTTCTACGGCCATAGAGCGGGCTGTCGTATGCCAGAGCGTGTTTTTTCATCATGCTGATGAGGGAACCGCAGAGAACCAGCATCACGTTATGGTCTTTCAGCACTTCATCCCATGCGTTTTGCAAGATGGACGGGAAATCCGGGTTCGTCTTGACCAGATACGGAAATTCATCAATGACAAGCACCTTTTTCTCGTCCGGGTGGTCGTCTGCTACCACTTGGAATAAATCCAGCCAGTCAGTAAATGTGACCTTGCTGAGCATGGGGTTCTTTGTGGTACGGGAAAGCACTCCGGCAAACCGCTTCATGCTCTGGGCTTCACTTTCTGTGGTTGCCAGAAAGTAAAACGCACGTTTATCCTTGATAAACTCTTTGATCAGCGTTGTTTTTCCAACGCGCCGCCTGCCGTAAATCACCACAAAACCGCTGCCATGCTCTAATTCTGCATTCAGCGTTGCCAGTTCGGATGTTCTGCCGATGAATTCCATACTGTTCACCTCTTGCTTAATATAATTTGAATTATGATAATTTCGATTATATTATATGCCTTCTTGCAGACTATGTCAATGTAATGCTCGCATAAATTCCAATGCGGCATCATATGACAGGTTGATTTTACATGTCGGTTACGATATTATTAAAATGAACTTTATGTAGCTTAAACCATAAAAAGAAGTTGAGTACATTGGGATTTCTTATTTCTTTAAAACGAAAAAACGAAAATTTCGACAATTCAAAAAGTTTTTTCAGGATCATCAGCAGGCATTTAATTTTATTATCGTGTTTTTCTTCTTCGCAATTGTCGGTCCATTAGGTATTAATCAGATTTTTTATCGCCCACCAGTGTTCCCTATCTTCAAGGTTAGCTGGGAAATCGGAGATGCTCTATACTGAATAGATAACACACAGCCCACTCTCCATAAAAAGTTCGAGGAAGGCTTCTACAAGCCGGGAGCAACACTTGTGCAGGCTGCCCCGGTTGAAGCAGAACCGACCATCTCCGTGTCGGCACTGTTGGAACTTCTGAAGGACGCAGACCCCTCTGTAAAAGCGCAGCTCCGCTTGGCTTTGCTGACCTGAATTGCAAAAAATAGCACGAATTGCAGAGTAATTCACGGACTTACTCCATCTGACACGAAAAATCCGGACCGTGCAAAAACCGTGCAGAGACCGTGCAAATGGCGTATAAAAAGAAAATCCCACGAAGAATCTTGCGATTCCTCGTGGGATTTTGGTGCGCTCGAGGGAACTCGAATCCCTGGCCCTCTGATTAAAAGAATCCAAGGTGCATCATTCGTCAAATTCCAAAAGTTCGAAGAAGCGTTATTTTTATCGTATCATCGCAAAATACGTATTTGCACACACCGCATTGTTTGCATACAGTGTAATGCTTTGCAACCGTTATCCAGCTATTCAGGTGTGCAAAAAGTGTGCAAAAATGTGCAGACGGGCAAAACAAAGCCCAATGGACAAATCAACCACCGGTTTTATGGCAGGGTTTAGGACATCCGAACAGACACCATTTGATGTAGAAATGAGGTTCACCATGAATAAATTGCTTACCTGCCGCTTCAATATGGACACCAACCGGGTGGAAGCCCTGTTCGAGGATGGCACCACTCTTGCCATCGACTGCATCGCCGTGGAGGACGAGTACGGCAGCACCCCGGCACAGCGGGCAGAGCTGGACTGGCTGCTGTATAATAAGCCCTTGTTCCGACTGAAGAAAATAGTGAATACCATAACATCTATGATTTTAACTATGTACCACTGATATATCGCGAGTTTGACAAAAATGATAAAGAATATCCATCCACTCACTTCGTCATGTTAAATAAAGATGCAATGTTGAAGTACTGCAATATCGACTATAACGCGCTACTTGATGCAGTTCAGCACGTTCCTTTTTCCGAAGATTATTCTCATTCGCTCAATACACTTCTTCTTGAAATGCTTAAAGCATACGATGAAAGTAAAAATAGTCGCATTGAGCTACTATCCACTGCGACTGCCCTCGCACTTTGGATTAAGGATTCTGATCCATATACAGAGCATCCTATTGCTATTCTCAACTATCTTCAGTCCGTCAAACGATCTCGCACACTGACTTCAACTGAACAAGCCGAAATTCTTTCTCTTATTGAAGCAACCCAAGACAATGAGTCTATTTATGTTGGTGCATATCTACTATTAGATAATCCTGTTGCGGCTAAAATTCACTTTGATAAGCTACCTGAAGAATCACAGAAGTTTTTTGAATCTTGCCCTATCTATCATTTTATGCCAAATGGACAACCTACCGTTTCTGCTCTGACAGAAGGGTAACAAGTGATGCCCACCCGCCCATGGTTTTTCCATGAGTGAGTGGGCATCATTTTGTTAATCGAGATTTTTCGGCAAGCGGTCATACAGAACCACCGTGTCTTGTGTTTCGATATGTACACGCTCTTTCTTCAGGAGCGTTCGAGAACGTTGGTTTGCACGGTAGTCACGGCCGCTTTCTTCAAAAGCAGAACAACACAGAAAGTCACATACCGCATTGCCGGAGGGAGATTCCCGGATAATGAACACAAAGGCAGTTGGTTCGATTCGGCTGGAAATCAGGTAATCCGCTTTGATTTTGGTCACGAACGGATAAAACTGGGGCATATAGGAGAACAAATCGAACTCCTGTTCCAGTATTTCTTTCAACCGCACCAGTGCCAACAGACGCGGTTTCACATACTCCTGATAGAGTGTGCCCTTCTTTACCTTGTCGTAGGTGATCTTATCAGACAGAATCATATCAACCGTCTTGCGTGGACTATACCGGGGCAAGGCGATGTCTTTCAGGTAGTGGAACCCAGCAAGGTGCGGAAAGTCCTCCAGTGAAAAGGTCAGTTTGATCTCGTGCAGTTCACCCTTATAGCCGTAGGTGAAAACATAGTGGTACTCGGTCAGTTCTTTCCAGGCTTCTGCAAAAGAACGCTCTTTTAAAGATATTTTTGCCGAAGCGTACATGCCGCAGTTGACCAGATTGCCCTGCCAGTCCACCCAGAAAGAACAGTGTCCGGCCCGGCAGTGCATGGTCATCACATTTTCATCCGTCATCTTTTTGTCTTCACATCTTTTTTCTTCGTCAGCATTTTCACGAAACCGTTCCTCGCCTTTTTGGAATCTGTCAAACCGCTCAGCCTGCCGCCAAAACCAATCCCCTTCTCCGGTCAGAAAATCGGTCTTTACTCTGGCAAGTGCGGCCTCTTCCGGGGAGAGGCGTTCATTTTGTCCAACCATTGCTGCGTTTCGGCGGATCGGCGGAAACATATAGGTTGCCGCTTGGATCGGTATCTGACACTCTTTTGCATAAGAAATCATACTCTCCAGATCCTGTACATTCTGTGGTGTAATGCTGGCGTTCAATTTGATCGGTACCCCATACTGTTTCAGCCATCGGACGGCATTTTTCACTTTCAGAAAGGATTCGCCGTTTCCGCAGAGCTTCTGATAAGTCTCTTCACTCGCCCCGTAAAGTGTGATGTTGATCCTGGTCGGTGTGTGCCTGCCAAGCCACCTGGCCATGTTCTGATCGATCCGGGATGCATTGGAATTGATGCTGACCTGCATTCCAAGATCCTGCATTCCGGCAAAGACTTCCTGAAAATCTTCGTACAGAAACGGCTCCCCGCCCGTCAGAAGCGGAAACAGCAAACCACATTTTGCGGCATCTTCTGCAATCTCAAGCCACCTCTTTCCATCCATCAGTCCGCC